>Ga0335077_10000413_pt1 | contig 46938 bp, 47 predicted proteins | sample Lox_Sample_31_FD_207151 | JGI IMG/M metagenome (GOLD analysis project Ga0335077, IMG submission 207151) | Soil microbial communities from Loxahatchee National Wildlife Refuge, Florida, United States - Lox_Sample_3.1 | ecosystem: Environmental > Terrestrial > Soil > Wetlands | place: USA... | reverse complement strand
CTCGTCATCCGGCTGGGCGGGCGCGTCGCCGGCTCCGTGTCGAAGAAGACCGACTACGTCGTGGTCGGCGAGGACGCCGGCTCGAAGGCGGACGACGCGAGGCGGCTCGGCGTTCCCACACTGGACGAGGCAGCTTTCCTGAAGCTGATGGGCCGCGCGTGAGGCTTCCGGCGTTTGCCTTCGCGCTGCTCCTCGCGACCGCATCGGCCAATGCCCAGCCGGCCACGGCGCCGGCGCGCGAGCAGGCGCTCGAGAAGATCGAGAAGGGCGATGCCGAGACGCGCCGCGCGGCGGCAGCCACCCTCGGCGATGTCGGCACCATGGCTGACGCGCCCGTCCTGATCCGCGCATTGCGAGACCCGGATGAGGGAGTGCGCGCGGTGGCGGAAGGCGCGCTGTGGCAGGTCTGGAGCCGCTCCGGCGATCCGGGGATCGACGCGCTCTTCCATCAGGGCGTGGAGCAGATGAGCCGGGGAGACGCGAATGCCGCCATCCAGACGTTCAGCGTCATCATCCAGAAGAAACCCGACTTCGCGGAGGGGTGGAACAAGCGCGCCACCATCTACTACCTCATCGGCGAATACGACAAATCGCTCAAGGACTGCGACGAGGTGGTCAAGCTGAACCCTCAGCACTGGGGCGTCCTCGCCGGCTACGGCCAGATCTATGTGGCGCTCGACAAGCCGGAGCTGGCGCTGCAGTACTTCCAGCGTGCCCTCCAGATCAATCCGAACCTGCGGAGCGTCGAGGCGGCCGTGGAGCAGTTGAAGCAGGTCATCATCGAGAAACGCAAGGGCACCATCTAGGGACCGCTGCAGGCCGCTCCGAGACACGACGCACGGGACCGTGGCTCGAGGGATTCTCACCCACAAAGGAGGACATTGATGCCGCTTGCAACTCAGCAGATCGATGCGCTCAGGAAGATCACCAGCCCCAGCGTGGCCAATGCCATCGAGACCTTCAAAGTCCGGCCCCGGGAGGACGGGAATCTCGCGTCCAGCATCCGTGCGCTCTTCCCGGAGATGGGGCCGATGGTGGGCTATGCCGTGACGGCCGTGATCCGAGCCGAGCAGGGCCCCATCGAGGGCCACCGCGCCAGCGTCTTCGGCTGGTGGGATTTCATCCAGACGATCCCCGCCCCGCGGGTCGTGGTGGTCCACGATCTGGACGATCCCCGCGGTCAGGGCGCTCAGTGGGGCGAGGTGCAGGCGAACATCCACCGAGCCCTCGGCTGCGTGGGCGTCGTGACCGACGGCTCGGTCCGGGATCTGGACGAGGTCCGCGCACTGGGATTCCAGTTCTGCGCCGCCCATGTCTCGGTCTCGCATGCCAACGTCCACATGGTCGACTTCGGGATTCCCATCAAGGTTGGGGGGGTCTGGGTGAAGCCCGGCGACCTCATTCATGGCGACCAGCATGGCGTGGTGGCCGTCCCCCACGAGGTCGCCGCGCAGATCCCCGAGGCGATCGCGAAGGTCGAGGCCGACGAGCGCCGGATCATCTCGGTCTGCCAGGCGCCGGGCTTCACCGCGCAAAAGCTGAAGGACGTGTATCGGGAAATCCGGCCCGGAACCTACTGAGCGCGCGCTGGCGGGGCTGCGGCCCGCGCGGGATCTCGGCACGCCCGTTCGAGCGAAACCGACCGGGTTCCGAGGTCGCGGAGCCGCAGCCCCGCCGGCCCCTACGCGGGTGACCGACGCTGCCATCACCGTTCACCATTTGGGAAAGCCATGTCCATGATCCAGGTTCGATTGCCGCGGCTCGCCGACGCCGTGCCCTGCTCCGAGCTCGCCGCCCTCGTGATCGGCGAGGAGCGAGCCGGCGCCTTCATCAAATCGCACCTCGAGCGCCATCATCTGATCGTGGCCGACACGGACGAGAGCGTGATCGGGTTCCTCGCCTATCGCATCGACTGGTTCCGGTGCACGTTCGTCTCCCTCGTCGTCGTGCGGGAGGACTACCGGCGCCGGGGCATCGCGCGGGAGATGTTCAAGGCGGTCGAGGCAATGTCGCCGACTCCGCGACTCTTCTCCTCGACCGAGGAGACCAATGCCGTCTCGATTCGCATGCACGCGGCGCTCGGCTTCACGCCGAGCGGTCACATCGACAATCTCCCCCAGGGCGCGCGCGAGCTCGTCTTCTACCGGCGCATCCCGCCACGGGGCATCGGCTGACCGGGACCTCGCCGCCGACGACCTCACGCATGCGGCTCAGGCCCTTTGCGGTGAGCTTGGATACGGCTCGAGCGCCGGCCTTGCCGGCGCGAACTCTTCCTGGGGGAGCGATCGGGACGTGAAACTCGTTCCGAGGGCGACTACCGCCGGCCCTTCTTCTCGTCCCTGCGCAGCTTGAACTCGATGGAGTCGACGAGGGCTTGCCAGGAGGCCTCGATGATGTTGTCGGCCACGCCCACGGTGCCCCAGGTCTCGTCGCCGTCTCCTGATGTGATGAGCACGCGGGTCTTGGCGCCCGTCCCCTTGGATTCGTCCAGGATGCGCACCTTGTAGTCGAGGAGCGACATCTCCTTGAGGTTCGGGTAGAAGTCCTCGAGCGCCTTCCTGAGCGCGTGATCGAGCGCGTTGACCGGACCGTTCCCCGAGGCGGCCGTGTGCTCGGGCATGCCCTTCACCTTGAGGCGCACGGTGGCCTCGGCGACCGGCTCCTCGTCCCCGTTGTCCTCCTCGACGATCACACGGTAGCCGTCGAGGTCGAAGTACGGCCGGTGGTTGCCGAGCGCGCGCTCCATCAGCAGCTCGAACGACGCCTCCGCGCCCTCGAACTGGAACCCCTCATCCTCGAGACGCTTTAGCATCTCGAGGATGCGCCGCGCGTCCGGCGTGTTCTTGTCGAGGTCGATCCCGTACTCGCGGGCCTTCCAGAGGATGTTGGACTGGCCGGCGAGTTCCGAGACCAGAACCCGGCGATGGTTGCCCACACGCTCCGGATCCATATGCTCGTAGGTCTCGGGGTGCTTCAGCACCGCGGAGACGTGAATGCCCCCCTTGTGCGCGAACGCCGAATCGCCAACGTAGGGCTGCGAGGGCCAGGGCTTCCGGTTCGCCAGCTCGGACACGAAGCGCGACACGTCCCTCAGCTCCTGGAGATTCCGCTCGGGAATGCACTCGAGCCCCATCTTGATCATCAGGTTCGGGATGATCGACACGAGGTTCGCGTTGCCGCAGCGCTCACCATAACCGTTGATGGTGCCCTGGACGTGTCCGATGCCCTCGCCCACCGCGGCGAGCGAGTTGGCCACTCCGCACTCGATGTCGTTGTGCGCGTGGATGCCGAGCGGCGTCTCTGGTCTGAGGACCGGCTTGACCTGCCGGATCATCTCGGCGACGTCGCGCGGGAGGGTCCCGCCGTTGGTGTCGCAGAGCACGATGCAGTGGGCCCCAGCGGCCTCGGCCGCCCGCAGCGTGCGGAGCGCGTAGTCGGGGTTCCGTTTGAATCCGTCGAAGAAGTGCTCGGCGTCGTAGATCACCTCCTCGAAGTGCTTGAGGAGGTAGGCCACGGAGTCCGCGATCATCGCCAGGTTCTCTTCGAGAGTGGTGCCGATCGCCGACGTGACGTGGAAGTCCCAGGACTTGCCGAAGATGGTCACGACGGGCGGACCTGCCTCGACCAGCGCCTGGATGTTCGGATCGTCCTGGGGACGGGCCCCGGGCCGGCGGGTGGCGCCGAAGGCCGAGATTTTGGCGGTCTTGAACACCGCGTCCTGGACGCGCTTGAAAAAGCGCAGATCCTTCGGGTTGGAGCCCGGCCAGCCCCCTTCGATGTAGTGCACGCCGAGGGCATCCAGTCGTTGGGCGATGCGAACCTTGTCCTCCATGGAGAAGGCCACGCCCTCTCCCTGGGTGCCGTCTCGAAGCGTCGTGTCGTAGATCTTGATCTCGCGTGTCATGGGACGCCCATGATCCCGCGCCGCGCGTACGGGTGTCAAGTTGTGCTCGCGACGGGTCTTTCTAGTACTGTACCGGGGTGACTGCCATCCTTGCGGCGGGCGTGGTGCTGGTCGCGGCGCTCGTCAAGGGGTCCATCGGGTTCGGGTTCCCAACGGTCGGCACGCCGCTCCTGAGCCTCGTCCTGGACGTGAAAACGTCCGTCGTGGTCCTGATCCTCCCCAACATCGTGATGGATACCCTGCAGTTCGTCCGGCGGGGCGCTCCCATGGCCACGGTCCGGCGCTTTGCGTTGCTCCTGGCGTTCGGCGCGGTCGGCACGGTCGTCGGCACCCGTCTCCTGGTCGCCCTCTCGTCCCGCACCGCCGCCTTGATCCTGGGCGCGTTCATCGTGGCATTCGTCGGGCTGAGCGTGACCGGCGTCACCCTGCGCGTGCCCCACCGTTGGGAGCGATGGTTGTCGCCAGTGGTGGGACTGCTCGTCGGCATCGTGGGCGGGATCACCAATGTGCCCGGCACTCCCCTGGTGATCTATTTCCATGCGCTGGGTCTCGGCAAGCACGAGTTCGTGTCGTCCGTGGCCTTCACCTTCGTGGTCTACAAGCTCGTGCAACTCGCCGCCGTCTGGTACTACGGGCTCCTGTCTCCGTCCCTCATCGGTGCTTCGCTCCTGTTGACCCTGATCGCACTCGTGGGCTTCTGGCTCGGCCTCATGGTGCAGGATCGCCTGGAGCAGCGCACCTTCAACCGCGCGGTGCTCGTGTTCCTCGCGGTTCTCGGCCTCTGGCTCGTGGTGCGAAACCTTCACTGAGACCAGCCGACTGCCTAGACCGCGGCTCAATTGTCCTGCTCTGCGCGGTCAGGGCACCACGGTGGACCCTCCAACTGCTGATTCTGTGAATTCGGCTCGAGGCACCGGGCTAGCGAGCGGCGGCAATGTCCGCATCGAGGGCGAGATGACCGTGAGCAGTGACGAGGTGAACGGCTGGGTGCTCTCGGCCACCGGGGGCCGCGCACAGTTGCTCCTCCAGCGCGCCGATTCGTCTCGGCCGAATTAGCGGCGGTGATCGGTCCCCCCTCGCGTCCCGGGGGTCCGGCGCGCGGCGGGGGTTGACGCAGAGGCTAGGACGGCGCCTGCCGACGAAGCTGGCAACTCGATCGAGTCTGGGACATCGAGATCAGGCCAGCCATTTCGTCTCCGCTTACCTGTAGGTCTCCGGCCACGCCAACTGCAGTGCCGAAGTGAAGCGTGTCACCGTTGACCGTCCCCTCCATACGCCACGCCATCCGGGGCATCGCCCGGCCTTCTCCCGTCACTTTGGGTCCACACCGCTTCGACCTCCCCCTACACGACTCCGGCCGCACGGAGGCGTGCCACCTTGGCCTTCGGGATCCGCAGCAGGCGCGTGAGGATCTCATCCGTGTGCTGACCGAGGAGCGGAGGTGGCGTGGACGCAGCGCCCGGCGTGGCCCAGAGACGGATCGGCACGCCCATGACGGTGAACTCCCCGGCCTTCGGATGCGGGAGCTTCACCACCATGCCGCGTGCCTTCAAATGCGGGCTCTCGCAGACCTCCGCCACCGTCTTGATCTTGCCGGCGGGAACGCCGGCCTTCTCGAGACGCTCGAGCCATTCGTCGACCGGCCGCGTCGCGAACACCTCGTTGAGCAGCGGGATGAGCACGTCGCGGTTCGTCACGCGGTTGGCGTCCGTGTCGAAGCGCGGATCCCGGACAAGATCCGGCCGTTCGAGAGCCTGACAGGTCTTCTCCCACAGCGAGTTGTTCGCCACGCCGAGCGTCAGGTACGCGTCTTTGGCCTGGAACACCTCGTACGGGACGATGGAAGGGTGCTGGTTGCCGCGACGCTTCGGCTGCCCGCCGGCGTTCCAGTAGAGACCAGCCTGGTAGGTCAGGAGCGAGGCCATCACGTCCAGCATTCCGATCTCGACCTTCTGGCCACGCCGGGTGCGCTCGCGAGTGAGGAGCGCGAGCGTGATGCCCTGGGCCGCGGCCATGCCCGCCACGAGGTCAGCGATGGAGTTACCGACCTTGACCGGCGGCCCGTCGGGGAACCCCGTCAGATCCATCACGCCCGATTCGCCCTGGACGATGAGGTCGTAGCCAGGACGGCTCGCCTCGGGCCCGCTCTCGCCGAAGCCAGAGATCGAGCAATACACGAGGCGCGGATTGAGCGCGTGCAGGCTCTCGTAGCCGAACCCGAGACGCTCCATCGTGCCGGGACGGAAGTTTTCGAGCACCACGTCCGCCTTGGCGATGAGCTTCCGCAAGATTGCCTGGCCCTCGGGCGCCTTCATGTTGAGCGTGAGGCTCTTCTTGCTCCGGTTCACCGCCAGAAAGTACGTCGCCTCGCCGCCGGCGAACGGGGGCCAGCCGCGCGTGTCATCGCCCTTGCCGGGCTCCTCGATCTTGATGACCTCCGCGCCCATGTCGCCGAGGAACATGGAGCCGAACGGACCGGCCAGGATCCGCGTGAAATCGATGACGCGCATGCCGGCAAGCGGCGCGCGAGAGCGAGTGGGGCGAGCGGACGTCTTCTTGGCGTTATTCACGTGGCATCCCTTTCAAGAAACCCTTGACAAAGCTCTTGCCGATCGCCGCGACCTTCTCGCCGCGATATCCGGCGCGCCGCCAAAACAGGCGGGCCCGATCGGCAAACCCCAGGTGCGAGAAGTAGAAAACGGCATTGACGTCTTCCACCGACACGCGCGAGCCGATCTTGACGCCACGGGTCTCCTCGCCGTGACAGAAGAGCCGTGCGCCGCCTTCCAGCTCGACGATGGCGATGTGCAGCGGAGATCGGAACCCCTCGGGCGGCGAATGGAGCGTGGTGAACGACACGACCTCGCCCACTGCCGGCACGGCATAGGGCTCCATCGTCACTGGATGCTCTGGACAGAGCCGCGCCGGCGGCGCCACGATCTTGCGGCAGCGGGGACAGCGCGAGGCCTTCAGCATCTCCTGCACTATCGTTGCGCCTGGAGCAAGGTCACCCAGTTGTTGGACGCGAGGCCGCCAATCGACTGCGCGAGACCGACCCTCCCTTCGACCTGGCGCCCCTCCGCCCGTCCAGTGAGCTGCCACACCAACTCGACCAGCTGGGAGATGCCAGTGGCCGCCAGCGGATGTCCGCGCGCCTTCAGTCCGCCGGACGGATTGACGGGCAGCCGCCCTCCCACCGCCGTCTCACCGTCAAGCGTCGCGCGTCCCGCCTTTCCGGCCGGCACCAGCCCGATGTCCTCCAGCGAGACTAGCTCGAAGGTTGCGAACGCATCGTGCAGCTCGGCCATGTCCACACGCTCGGGTCCGAAGCCAGCCATGCGATAGGCTGTCGCCGCCGCGGCCTGCGTCGCGCGAAACGAGGTCAAGTCCGGGCGATAGCGGACGGCGATCGAGTCCATGCCCTGCCCGATGCCGGCGATGCGCACCCGGCGCGGCTCGGTGGTTAGCACGAGCGCCGCGGCGCCGTCCGAGATGGGACAGCAGTGCAGCAGGCGGAGCGGATCAGCGACCACGCGGCTCTCCATGACCGCCTCGATCGTGACCGCCTCCTGAAAATGCGCATAGGGGTTGCGCGCGCCGTGCGCGTGGTTCTTGACCGACACCTGGGAGATCTCTCGCAGCGTCAAGCCGCGGCGGTGCATGGCTGCGCGCGTGACGAGCCCGGCCAGCGCCGGCATCGTCGAGCCGTAACTTCTCTCGTGCGGATCGATGGACCGCCCGATGATCTCGGAGACTCGCGGTGTCGGCAGGTGGGTCATCTTCTCGCCGCCCACGACGAGGGCAGATGCATGCGTTCCGCTCGCGATCGCGACGAAGGCCGCGTACACGGCCGCCATGCCGGACGACGTTGCGGTCTCGATGCGAAACGCCGGCACATGGGACAGGCCGAGATACGTGCCGACCAGCGATCCGAAGTTCCCGTCGCCGGTAAACTCCTCGGGGTTCATGGTCGCGACGACGACGACGTCGGGCCGCTCGATCGCAGCATCGGCCAGCGCCGCCAGGGCAGCCTCGGCCATCAAGTCGAGCAGGCTCTGGTCGCGCTTGCCGAAGCGCGTCATGCCGGCTCCTGCGATCCAGACGTCCATCAGACCCTCATTTCAAATCGGGCGAGTCCCCGGTGTCAACGAATTTGCCGTAATTTTCCCGCAATTATGGGGAGGGGCACACGGACAGCATGATAGCAGGAAAGCGCGAGGAGGCGACCTTGCGTCGAGCGTGAACTTCTGCTTGACTCAGTCTTCATCCGCGCTATACCAGTCGTGTTCGACGATCCCGACGAGAGGACCAGGAGGAAGCCATGAAGCCTCCACGATTCCAGTATTTCGCCCCACGCACCGTCGATGAGGCATGCAGCCTCCTGGCGAGCCAGGGCGACGGGGCGAAGATCCTGGCCGGGGGTCAGAGCCTGATTCCGCTGCTCAACTTCCGGCTGGCCCACCCCGAGGCGCTGATCGACATCAACCGCATCACCGGCCTCGACTACATCCGCGACGCGGATGGCGGCCTGGCCATCGGCGCGCTGACGCGGCAGCACACCGTAGAGCGCTCGGAGCTCGTGCGCACGCGCGTTCCCATCCTCGCCGAGGCGTGCCGTTTCATCGGCCACGTGCCCATCCGGCACCGTGGAACCATCGGCGGGAATCTCGCGCACGCGGACCCCGCGTCGGAGCTCCCCGCCGTCATGGTCGCGCTGGAGGCGCAGCTCGGGCTGTCGAGCACCAAGGGTAGCCGGGCCTTGCCTGCCGATCGGTTCTTTGTGGCGCCCCTGACAACGTCGCTTCAGACGGGCGAGATGCTCACGGAGATCCGACTGCCGGCCCTGCCGACCCGCACCGGAGGCGCCTTCGTGGAGATGGCGCGGCGAGCGGGCGACTTCGCGCTGGTCGGCGTGGCCGCTCTCATCACGCTCGACGGGTCGGGCCGGTGCCAGCGGGCGCGTCTCGCGCTCTGTGGGGTCGGCCCCACGCCGATCCGTGCGAGCGCCGCGGAGGAAGCGCTCGTGGGCCAGGCACCGTCCGGCGCCGCGCTCGACGAGGCCGCGATTCGCGCCGCGGCGGCTACGAGTCCGCCGTCGGACATCCACGGCTCGGCGGCGTTCCGCACGAAGCTGGCCCGCCACTTCACTCGTCAGGCCATCGCGCTGGCCGCCCAGCGCGCGGGAGGACGCTGATCATGCCCCGGACGGTCACCATTGGACTGAACGTCAACGGCATCCGACACGAGCTGAACGTCGAGCCACGATGGCTCCTCGTGGACGTGATCCGCGAGGTCCTGGGCCTGACTGGCACCCACATCGGCTGCGAGCACGGCGTCTGCGGCACCTGCACCGTCCTGTTGAACGGCGAGACCGCGCGCTCCTGCTTGACGCTGGCGGTCAGCGTGGACGGCGCGGAAATCTTCACCGTCGAGGGCTTGAATCGAGGCGGAGAGCTTCATCCGCTGCAGGAAGCCTTCCGCGAGGCGCAAGGGCTCCAGTGTGGGTTCTGCACGCCGGGCATGCTGATGCTCGCCCACGAGTTGCTCCGTGAGAATCCGAAGCCGAGCGAGCAGGAGATCCGCGAGAGCATCGCGGCGAATCTCTGCCGCTGCACGGGATATCAAGGCATCGTCGAGGCCGTCAGCCTGGCCGCCGAGCGCGCCGCGACGGCGACTACAGGAACGCGGTCATGAGCTGGAGTTCCGTCGACTCCGCGCGGAAAGGGCGAGGCCGGGGGGTGCTCTTCAGTCCGAGAACGCCAGGCGGGAGGAGATGACGATGGCCACGACAGAGCGGCAGTGGATCGGCAAGGACATCCCGCGCCTCGAGGATCCGAAGCTCCTCGCGGGACGCGCCACCTACACGGATGACGTGAAGCTCCCAGGCATGCTCCACGCCGCGGTGCTCCGGAGCCCGCATCCCCATGCGCGCATCAAGCGGATCGACACCAGCCAGGCGCGCGCGCTCCCCGGCGTCTTCGCGGTGGTTACGGGCGAGGACGCCAAGGAGCTGACCAACCCTCTGCCCGCCTTCTGCGCGGAGCCCGTGGTCCAGTACGCGCTCGCCGTCGACAAGGTCCGCTTCGTCGGCGAGGCGGTGGCAGCCGTCGCCGCTGTGGACCGCTACACGGCGGAAGACGCGGCGGCGCTGATCGAGGTGGAGTACGAGCCACTGCCTGTCCTCACGGATCCGTTCGAAGCGATGAAACCGGAGGCGCCGAAGCTTCACGATCCTCTGCCAAGCAATCTCGCGTTCGAGAAGACGCTCTCGTTCGGTGACGTCGCCGGGGACTTCGCCACCGCCGATCACGTCATCCGCCGCAAGCTCCGCTGGCACCGGGCCAGCGCGCAACCCCTCGAGACCGCTGGCGCGCTCTGCCGCTTCGACCCCCTGAGCCAGAAGATGGACGTCTGGTCCAACACCAACATGATCAACTTCGTGGGCTGGCTGATCGCCGGCACCCTCAAGGTCCCGGCCAGCAAGCTGAACCTCTACCCGATGTACGTGGGCGGAAGCTTCGGGTCGAAGCACGTGCTCGGCAAGGTGATCGGGATCGCCGCCATGCTGGCCAAGCGCTCGGGCCGGCCCGTCAAGTTCATGGAGGACCGCGTCGACAACCTCCTCGCCTCCGAGAACCTGGCCTGCGACCGCTACTACGACGCCGAGCTCGCCGTCACCAAGGACGGCATCTTCAAGAGCATCCGCGTCCGCGTGGTGGACGACTACGGGGCCTACTTCCAGTTCGGCCACGGCACGCACGGCAATGCGCTGGCCCAGGTGACTGGCCCCTACGGCATGGGGAGCTTCGAGTACACCGTGCAGTGCGTGCTCACCAACAAGTGTCAGCAGGGCGTGTTCCGCGGCGCCGGCTCGGATGCCGCCAACTTCTGCCTGGAGCGCCTGGTCGACGCCGCCGCCCAGACGCTCGGGATCGACCCCATCGAGATCCGCCGGCGGAACTTCATTCGACCCGACCGTTTTCCCTTCAAGACACCGTGCGGAAACATCTACGACAGCGGCAATTACCCCGCGGTCCTTGACAAGGCTCTTGACATGGCGGGCTACGCCGAGCTCCGCCGCATGCAGGCCGAGGCGAGGCGCCAGGGACGCTACGTCGGCATCGGGCTGGCGACCGCCCAGCAGCGCAGCGTCTACGGCCCCACCGAGTTCTGGTTCTGGTACGACGCGCCCGGCCTGACCTCCGTCCCCGAGAGCGTGGGCTTGAGCCTGGGCCCCACCGGCGAGTTCATCGTGACCATGTTCTCGCCCTTCTGGGGCAACAGCCCCGAGACGGTGGTCGCGCAGACGGTGGCCGAGGAGTTCGGGATCAATCCCTCACAGGTCACCGTCACCTACGAGGACTCCCAGCACGGTCTGCCCGGCGCCGGCCCCGGCGGCAGCCGCATGACCGTCATGCTCACCGGCGCCGTCGTCGGCGCCTCGCGCAAGCTCAAGGACAAGCTCGCCCGCATCGCCGCGCACCAGTTCGAGGCTGCGCCCGAGGACATCACGTTCGCGGACGGCCGCGCGACGGTTCGCGGCGTTCCCGACAAGTCCCTCTCCTACGGCGACCTCGGCCTCAAGGCCTACTGGTTCAAGCTCGACCTTCCCCAGGGCATGGAGAGCGGCCTCGAGGCGCGCCACACCTACGACCACCCCTACCTCACCAAGCCCTCCGCCGACAGGAAGGACCTCGGCGCGTTCTACCCCATGATGGGTCACGGGGCGCACATCCCGGTCGTGGAGGTGGAGCCGGCAACGGGTCAGGTGCGGTTCCTCCGTTACATCGCCGTCCACGACGTCGGCACCATCGTCAATCCCAAGAGCCTGCGCGGCCAGATCACCGGCGGCATCACCCAGGGCGTCGGCATGGCCCTCTACGAGCAGAGCGCCTACGACGCGCAGGGCCAGCCGCTGACCGGCAGCTTCATGGACTACCTGTTGCCGACCGCGCTAGAGGTCCCCGCCTTCGAGGTCGGCCACGTCGAGACGCCCTCGCCGTTCACGGAGTACGGCGTCAAGGGCGGCGGCGAAGGGGGCCGCATGATCGCCCCCGCCGCGATCGCGTCTGCCGTCGAGGACGCGCTGGCACCGCTCGGTATCCGCGTGGACGAGGTGCCGCTCACGCCCGAGCGCATCGTGAGCCTCGTCGAAGCGGCGCGGGCCTCATGAACTGACCGGCGCCGTACGGTCCCGTCGCCCACGAGTCGGGGCGAGCGACCGGACGAACTCCTCCGACCGTGAGGAATCGCCGGCCGACGTTCATCCTGCTGGCGGAGAGTTCGAGCGGCCGCTGTCCGATCGACGACCCGGCGGTGAGGCCGCCGGGAAGCGGATCTCGAACTCCCGCATCAGTCTGAGGAGATAGGTCCGCTGGAGCCCGAGGGCCTTGGCTGCGCGCGTGCGGTTGCCACCGGCCTGGGACAGTGTTGCCTCGATGAGGCGACGTTTGAAGTCGCCGACGGCGCCGTGAAATCCCACCACTGGCTTCGGCGCGGCCGGCGCCGTGGGAACCACCGGTGCGGTCGGTTTGACGTGACCATTCCGTTCGATCGCGTTCCGGCTCGCGGCCGTCGCCGCGGGCACGGCCGGTGCGGTCGGTTTGACGTGACCATCCCGTTCGATCGCGTTCCGGCCCACGGCCGCTGCCGTAGGCACGACAGGCGGGGTGGGTTTGACGTGACCGTTCCGTTCGATCGTGTTCCGGCTCGTAAGCATCGAGCATTGCGGAACGCAAGCGAAGTGCCACGGATGCTCCGAGTAGCAATTCAAGAGGATACGCGGTTGGCACCCGTCGCGATGCCTGAGTGGCTAGGCAACTCGCCAAGGTGGATGCAGCCAGCGCTGGGCAGAGAGAGCGGCCTGAAGCGGGCGGACAGAACAACGGGGACCGCGGAGGGTCCCCGTTCACGACGCTGCGGACGAACTGAAACGGTAGCTCAGGCCTTGGTCGCGGGCTTGACTCCCGGGTTGTCCTTGAAGAACTGCTTGTTGATCTCGGTGTACTGCTTCCATTCGGCCGGCAACTCGTCGTCGACGAAAATGGCCTTGACAGGGCAAACGGGTTCGCACGCGCCGCAGTCGATGCACTCGTCCGGGTGGATGTAGAGCATGGTGTCGCCCTCGTAGATGCAATCCACGGGGCAGACCTCGACGCAGGCCTTGTCCTTCACGTTGATGCACGGCTCCGCGATCACGTACGCCATTCGAACCTCCCTGTTGAACCGCTAGGAATTCTCGGCCGCGCCCGAGCGCAAACCCACATACTTCTATCAACTCGTGCCTCTGGTGTCAAGCCGTCGACGCCGCGCGTGACGCCCTCGCCGACGCTCAGAGCGTGCGCAGCTTGGGGTCGAGCGCGTCGCGGAGGGAATCGCCGAAGAGGTTGAACGCGAAGACAGCCAGGCTGATCGCGAGGCCCGGAAACAGGCCCATCCAGGGGGCCTGCTCGGCGAACTCCACGGCCGCCCCGCGGAGCATCAGCCCCCACGCGGCGGTCGGCTCCTGCACGCCGAGCCCGAGGAAGGAGAGGGAGGCTTCGAGCAGGATGGCCTGCCCGAGGAACGAGGTGAGCATGATGAGGTACGGCGCCATGACGTTCGGCAGCATGTGCCGCAAGATGATCCGCCCATGACGAAAGCCTGCCGCGCGCGCCGCGTCCACGTACGGCATCTCGCGAATGCTGAGCGCGCTCGAACGGATCACGAGCGCGCAGCGGGGAATCATCGGAATGGTGATGGCCGCGATCAGGTTCGGCAGACTGTTGCCCAGGATCGCGACCATGGCCAGCGCCAGGATGATGAGCGGAAACGAGATGAAGATGTCCATGACCCGCTGGAGGACGAGATCGATCCAGCCGCGGAAGTAGGCGCTGCCGACGCCGAGCACCGCCCCGGCCGTCGCGCCGACGAAGGCCGCGCCGAAGCCGACGATGAGCGCGGTTCGCGATCCGTAGATCAGACGCGACAGCACGTCGCGCCCGAAGGCGTCGGTTCCGAGCCAGTGCGCCGCGCTCGGCGGCGAAAGCATGGCGCCGAAGTCGACCGCGAGCGGATCGTAGGGCGCGATCAGCGGCGCCGTCAGCGCCACCAGGATCATGAGCGCCACCACGACCGCGCCGATGCCGCCGAGCGGCCGTCGCCGGCAGAACGCGAGGGCGTCGGCGAGCCAGCGGCTGCGGGGCGCGGCGCTGACCCCCGTGATGTCCATGGGAGGCGTGATCGCCATGACGGCTCCTCTAGACCCTCGGACTAGAGCGATGAGAAGGGTCCAGATGCAAGGCGGCGCCCGATGGCTGCACGCGAGGCGTACTCACTGTACGTCGAGCGTGCAGCGGAGGGCGCCAACGCAGCAGATGGGCCCTGATCATCGCTCTAGCGATGCCGGATGCGGGGGTCGAGCCACGCGTACATGACGTCCATCAGGAAGTTCACGAAGATGAACGTGAAGGCGACCACGAGCACCAGCGCCTGGGTCAGCGTGTAGTCGCGCTGCGCGATGGCCTTGACGAACAGGAGCCCGAGGCCATTCAGGTTGAACACCTGCTCCGTCACCACCAGCCCGCCGAGAAGAAACGCGAACTCCAGACCGATCACGGTGACCACGGGCAGCATGGCGTTCTTGAGGGCGTGGCGAACGAGGATCAGCTTGAGCCAGAGTCCCTTGGCTCGCGCCGTCCGGATGTAGTCCTCGCGAAGGACGTCGAGCATCGAGGACCGGGTCATTCGGGTGGCCACCGCTGAATAGCGATAGCCGACGGCAAGGGCGGGCCAGATGAGTTGCGCCAGGTTCTGCCACGGATCCACCCAGAAGGGGGTGTAGATCATGGGGGGAAGCCACTTGAAGAAGACCAGGAAGCCCAGGATCATCAGGATGCCGAGCCAGAAGGACGGCATGGCCAGTCCCGCGATCGAGAAGACCCTCACCACGTAGTCCACCCACGTGTCCTGCTTGAGCGCCGAGATGATCCCGAGCGGGATCGCGAGGACGGTGGCGACGACCGTCGCCATGAGGGCCAGCTGCAGCGACAGCGCGAACCGCAGCTTGATCTCCTCAGTGATGGGCGCACCGGTCCACATCGAGATGCCGAGATCGAGGTGCAGGAGACCCCACACCCAGATCAGGAACTGCTTCCAGATCGGCTTGTCGAGGCCCAGCTTCGCCCGTTCCGCCTCCAACAGCACGGACGACAGGCCTTGGCTCTCTCCGCTCATGAACTTGGCCTCGACGACGTCACCGGGGATCACTCGCAGGAGCAGGAAGATGATGGCGGCGACGCCCAGCAGCGTCGGGAACATCAGGAGGAAGCGTCTGAGAACGTACTTGGCCATCTCCCGCGTCTATACGGCTCTGCTCCCGCCCCGGCGCCGGGGCGGGAGAGCCATCTCACCGAGCGGGTGCGCTACTGGGAGAGCCACACCGTGTCGAGCTGGTTGTTCAGGTAGTGGCTCGGCGTGATCTGCCACCCGTGGACCTTGCTCAAGTAGGGAATGATGCGGTGCCACTGCAAGGTCATGAAGTAGTGGACCTCCTCGTCCAGCAACCGCTTCTCGAACGCCCGGACGAACTTCTTCCGCTCCTCCACATCCTGGGAGCGGCTCTGCTTCAGGAACAGGTCGTCGAGGACCTTGTCGTCGTAGAAGCTGTAGTTCGACGGATTGCGGCTCTTCGAGGTGAACTTGTAGAGGTCGAGGTCGGGTTCCACGATGTAGCCGCACTGGAAGTCCATGGCGGCGTCGAACTCGCCCTTTCTGAGCACCGAATAGTAGGCGGACGCCTCGATGACGTCCTGCTTGGCCGTGACGCCGATCTGCCGCCACTGGTCGATCAGCCACACGGCGACCGGCTCGTACGGCATGGGGACACCACGGTTCTTGAAGCTGAACGACAACCCCTCGGCTCCCGCCTCCTTGAGGAGCTTCTTGGCTTCCGCGCGCGAGGCGTTGATGTCCTTGCCGTAGCCCGCGAGCTTCGCCAGATCCTCGGGCGGGGTCGCATACGGCGTTCCGGGCACCTGGACCCCGGCGACCTCCTTCACGATGGCGATCTTGGACAGTGCCTTGGAGCCCTCGTACCGATCGAGGGCCAGCGTGAGCGCGCGGCGAACGCGCTTGTCATCGAACGGCTTCTTCTGGTGGTTGAGGGCCACCATGAGGATGCAGTCCCACGGGCTCTCCTGCACGGCGATCTTGTCGCCGAGCGCTGCCTTGAGCGAGTCGCGGTCGGCCGGCGAGAAACCACGGAACTGGATGTGCGCGCGTTCGCCGCGAATGGCGGCGACCTGGGCCGAGGAGGACGAGATGAACAGCGCGCGGTAGCCGTCGAGGTACGGTTTGCCCTTGTCCCAGTAGTTCGGGTTCTTCTTCCCGACCCAGTGCGAACCCTTCACGTGCTCCACGAAGATGAAGGGCCCGGTCCCCATGACGTGCGTCTCGTACCAGTGGGGATCCTTCGCCAGGATGTCAGCCTTGTAGATCCAGTTCCAGGGCGAGGCTACGGACGCCAGGAAGGAGGCCGCCGGCCACTTGAGCCGGAACCGCACCGTGTAGGGGTCGGGCGCCTCCACCACCTCGACCACCTCGTACTGACCCTTCCGGTCGCTCAGGACGCCCAGCGGCGGAAAGATGATCTTGTCGTAGGAGGCCTTGACGTCTTTCGACGTCATCTCGCTGCCGTCGTGGAACTTGACGCCCTTGCGGAGCGTGAAGGTGTAGACGAGGCCGTCCTTGGACACCGTCCAGCTCTCGGCGAGGTCGGGAGCAGGCTTGGTGCCGGTCGGATCGTTCGGATCGACGCGGAGCAAGCCGTTGTAGTGGGGGGCCAGCGGATGAATGATGCCGAAGGTCTCTTCCCGGTGTGCGTCGTAGGAAGGCGGCTCTGACGGAACGGGAAATATGAGCTCCCCTCCGTAGCGTGGCTTGTCCTGTGCGGCTGCGGGCCTGGCGGCCAGTCCCGAGAGCATCAGGACCAGGGCCACCGTGGCCCATGTGGCGACCTTTTTCATACGTCACCTCCGCGGTGTCGGGACTCAGGCATTCGTGACCGGCTCACTCGTCTGGCTCGTGAAATCAATCGGAGCATCGGGGGGAAGGTTCCCGCGGTGCCCGTACGATATCGACCGCCTCCGCGCCGTGTCAAGCTGCAAATGCGCGCCGCTACGCGCGGATGCACGCGGCCCGATGCCCGGGCTTCACGAGACGCAGCTCGGGCACCTCCTTCCGGCACTCGTCGATGGCGATCGGACACCGCGGATGGAACACGCAGCCCGTCGGGGGCTTGAGGGGGCTCGGCACCTCACCGCCCAGGACGATGTGCTCTCGGCGGGCCTCGATCTCGGGATCCGGGATCGGCACTGCCGCCAGGAGGGCCCTGGTGTACGGATGCTGCGGGTCTTCGTAGAGCGACTTGCGATCGGTGATCTCGACGATCTTGCCGAGGTACATGACGGCCACCCGGTCGGAGATGTGCCGGACGACCGAGAGGTCATGCGCGACGAAGAGGTAGGTGAGGCCCAGCTCGGCCTGGAGCTCCTCGAGGAGGTTGATGATCTGCGCCTGGATCGAGACGTCGAGCGCCGAGACGGGCTCGTCGCAGATGATCAGGCTCGGCTCCATGGCGAGAGCTCGCGCGATGCCGACGCGCTGCCGCTGGCCGCCGGACAGCTCGTGCGGATACCGATTCGCCATGGTCGGGAGCAGCTCGGTCTGCCTCAGCAGCTTCCGCACGCGTTCGGCGCGTGCGGAGCGCTGGGGCACGATGCCGTGAACCGCCAGCGGCTCGGCGATGATCTGCCCTACCGTCATCCGCGGGTTCAGCGAGCTGTAGGGATCCTGGAAGATGACCTGCATCCTCCGCCGCACCTTCCGCAGCTCGGCGTCGGACAACGACGTCAGATCGCGGCCCTCGAAGATCACCTGGCCGCTGGTCGCGCGCTCGAGCTGCAGCACGCAGCGCCCAGTGGTCGTCTTGCCGCATCCGGACTCGCCGACCAGACCCAGGGTCTCGCCACGGCTGATCGTGAAGCTCACATCGTCCACGGCCCTGATCACGGCGGGAGCATTTCCCAGGAAGCCTCCACCCAGATGGAAGTGCTTGACCAGATTCCGCACCTCGAGGATCGCGTCGCTCTGGGCGTCCTTCATGCCGCGCAAGGCGCCTCGAGAGCGCGCTTCGGAGGGATCGCGGCGGCGGTCGGTCCGGCGGAGCCGCTCATCCGGACGTGGATGCGGCCGGCTCGGGAATGCGGTCGAGATCGTTCGCGAGCCAACACGACGCGAGGTGATCGGCCTCCACGGAGGCGAGCAGCGGCGCCTCGATGCGGCATCGCTCCACCACGTAGGGACAGCGCGGGGCGAAGGAGCATCCCGTCGGCAGTCGGGTCAGATCGGGCGGCTGCCCGGGAATGGGCCGGAGCTTGGCGCGGCGCGGCTCGTCCAGTCGGGGAACGGAGCGCAGCAGTCCGCGGGTATAGGGATGGCGGGGGTTGGCGTAGATCTCCCGCGCGGTGCCTCGCTCCACGATCCTGCCCGCGTACATGACGTTCACGCGGTCCGCATACCGCGCCACCACGCCCAGGTTGTGGGTGATGATCAGCATGGCGGCGCCGAGTCTGCGCGAGAGGTCCTTCATCAGCTCCAGGATCTGGGCCTGGATCGTCACGTCTAGCGCCGTGGTGGGCTCGTCGGCCAGGATCAGGGGCGGACTACACGACAGGGCCATCGCGATCATCATGCGCTGGCGCATGCCGCCGCTGAACTGGTGGGGATACTGGGACAGACGCCGCTCGGCGTCGGAGACGCCGACCAGGGACAGCAACTCGACCGCGCGCGCCCGCGACTGGGCTGGCGTCATGCCGAGGTGGATCTCCACGGTCTCCGTGAGCTGGCGGCCGACGGAGAGCACCGGATTCAGCGACGTCATGGGTTCCTGGAAGATCATCCCGATCTCGCGACCACGGATCCGGCGCATCTCCTCTTCGGAGAGCGTGAGGAGATCGCGGCCCTTGAACAGGATCTCGCCACCGACGATCCGGCCGGCCGGCGCCGCCACGAGGCGCATCACGGAGAGCGCGCTCACCGACTTGCCGCATCCCGACTCGCCGACCAGCGCCAGCGTCTCGCCGGCTCGCACGTCCCACGACACGCCGTCCACCGCGCGCACCACGCCGGCGGCGGTGGTGAAGTGGGTGTGAAGGTCCCTCACGTCGAGCAGGACGCTCATCGGCGGGAGTCTACCACGGGCGGGAAGGCCCTCGAACCGCGCCGGGCAGTTCGCGCGGGATTTTCCTCGCCAGGCTGCTAGAATTGCCAGGCGTCTTCCATCCCAAATCAGGAGACCACCCGTGGCACGCATCAACGACCACTACCTCGAGCTCAAGGCGAGCTATCTCTTTTCCGACATCGCCAAGAGAGTGCAGGCCTTCGGCGCCGCCCATCCCGGCGCCCGGCTCATCAGATTGGGCATCGGCGACGTCACCCGCCCCCTGCCCCCCGTCGTGATCAACGCGCTCCGTGACGCCGCCGATGAGCTCGGCCGGACCGAGACCTTCAAGGGCTACGGACCGGAGACGGGCTATTCGTTCCTTGCCGAGCAAATCGCCCGGCACGACTACGGCGAGCGGGGCGTGTCGATGGCCCCCGACGAGATCTTCATCAGCGACGGCGCCAAGACCGACACCGCCAATATCCAGGAGATCTTCGCGCCCGACTGCGTGGTGGCCCTCACCGACCCGGTCTACCCCGTGTACGTGGACAGCAATGTGATGGCGGGTCGCGCGGGGCGAGCGGGCGCGACGGGGCGTTACGACCGGCTCGTGTACCTGCCCTGCACGGAGAGCAACAACTTCAGCCCGGCGTTGCCGGAGCGTCCGGTCGATCTGATCTATCTCTGTTACCCGAACAACCCGACCGGCGCCGTACTCACGCGCGAGGGTCTCGCGGCTTGGGTGGAGTACGCCCGGCGTCACCAGTCCGTGCTCCTCTACGACGCGGCTTACGAGGCCTATATCCGCGATCCCGACGTGCCGCATTCCATCTTCGAGATCGGCGGCGCGCGGGAGGTCGCCATCGAGTTCAGGAGCTTCTCCAAGACGGCTGGCTTCACGGGGACCCGCTGCGCCTTCACCGTGGTCCCGAAGGAGCTGATGGGGCGATCGGCGACCGGAGACCCGGTGAGCCTGCATGCGCTCTGGTTCCGCCGCCAGTCAACCAAGTTCAACGGCGTGCCCTACGTGATCCAGAAGGCGGCGGCGGCCGTCTACACTCCGGACGGCCAGAAGCAGGTGCGGGACGCAATCGACTTCTACATGGACAATGCCCGCATCATCCGCGACGGTCTCGCGGCCGTGGGCCTCACCGTCTACGGCGGCCGCAACGCGCCCTATCTGTGGGTGAAGACGCCCGCCGGTTTCGACTCCTGGCAATTCTTCGACAAGCTCCTGAACGAGGCGCACGTCGTGGGCACGCCGGGCGCGGGTTTCGGGCCGAGCGGCGAGGGCTATCTCCGTCTTACGGCATTCGGCCAGCGCGCCGAGACCGTGGAGGCGATCGACCGGATCAAGACCCGCCTCAAGCTGTAGACGCCTCGACGGGACGCCGCCGCCGGCGTCCACGCCAGGGCCGCCGGCGGCGGTGCACCGGCTCTGGCGTCGGGGCGTGATCGGACGGCGCCGCGTCCAGCGCCGTCGGGGCTTGCGCCTCGATGGGGAGGGCGACGGGCGGTGCTGCCATCGGCTCCACCACCGGGGACGGCATCTCCACTGCCTCGTCAACTAGCGTGATGACTCCCGACCGGCTCACGTTGATCTCCCTGATCCGTCTGAGCCGCGTGATCAGCCGTGGCGAGCCGGGGGTCCGGCTGAACCCTCGAGACTTGAGCGCATTGGCCAGCGTGTCGATCGTGACGGCGCGCGTGGGCGACCGTTGCATGAGATCGTGCACGACGTTGATGATCTCGTCGTGGGGCGCCGTGTGGGCCGAGGGGGGAGCCTCTTGACCGGCCTCCACCGGAGACTCGCCCACGATCGGCTCGGGCGGGCTCAGGGGAGGCTGCGCGGCAGGCGCGACCGGCGCACTCCCGCCCCACCTCCGCCGCCGTCCTCGGCTGCGGCGCCGCGGCGCTCCTTCCGTCACGGGCGCTCGCACGGACGCCGGCGTCTCTTCCTCGTGCGTGGGAACTGCGAGTCCATGGTGCGTGAGCCGCGTGAACCCGATGCCGAGGCTCGCCGCGACGTCACCCACCGCGTCGAAGGCTCGGTCGTTCGTGATGATCTCCAGAACGTCGCCGGGCTGCGCGCGCGCCAGCCACACGCCGGCGGCGACCCCGATGCGTAGATCGCTCCAGTCGCTCACGCCCACCGACGGCGCACTGTGGATCAGATGGGCACCCTGCCGGGCGAGCAGACGCGCAGTGTCCCGGCTGATCACCTTCCAGTTGCCGACCGCGATCAGATCGGTGCGCCAGCTCGTCCAGTCGACCGCGAGATGGTCGAACACACGGCTGATGTGCTCCGGACGGCTCGTGTTCTCCACATCGAAGAAGATCGCCCGCCGTCGCGCCGGCAGCGGACGCTCCGGCTCGGGGGGAAGCCGGCGGGTGGCGAACGCCACTTCCGGAGTGGAGAGAGCGATCTCGGCGGGCTCGGCGAGGACCGCGGCCTCGGGTGGTGGCACGCTCGGCGCGGCGGGCGCGGTCGGGCCGGCCCGTTCGCGAGCGCGTGAAGGTTTGGTCGAGGAGGCGCGCCCACTCCGCGCGGGCTTCGTTGGCTTGCGCGGGCTGGGTCGCCGTTTCAGGGCGGAGGTCTTCTTCAATGATGCTCTCCCGTTGGTGGATTCAACGCTGACAGCGCCGGGCACATCGGCTGTCGTGACGGCAAGTGATCCGAGGAGGGCGCGCCGCCCCGCCCCGCGCGACGTCCTGCATCGCCGGGTGTCGGCCGCACGCGCCCCGATCAGCGCTCACCTTCAGGAGCATACCAGAATCGCCCCGCCGGATTGGCACTTCTGCGTCATTCCTGGCACAATGGCGCGTGATGCCTGACTCGGGGCCCGCCCGGCCGTGACGACTCCCCTCTCCGTCTATCTCCCCTTCAATCGTGACTGCCTGGGCGGACGGTTCACCCCGGCCAAGCATGGGGGCAAGCCGCCGGAACCCACGGGCCAGTGGCTCATCGTTCAGGACCAGCGGTTGATCGTCGTGCCCGACGGGAGCGACTTCCGCCTGCCCACGGGCCGTGCGCCGGCCGGTCTTGGGGAGGCCGCCGATCATCCGTTCTGGCTCGGCACTCTCGCCGGAACGGAGTGTTGGGTGGTCGCGCTCGGACGTGATGCCCGTCTCCCCGAAGGGCTTCACGCCGAGACCCTCGTCCCGATGCAGGGCACGCGACTCTCCGACGATCTGCTGTCGCTCGGCGGGATGGCGATGCAGGCGTTGTGGTGGGAGAGTACCAGCGGACATTGCCCCCGATGCGGCGAGCGGACGGAGCGCCTCCAGGGCGAGTGGGGCAAGCGCTGCCCGCAGTGCCGTTATGAACACTATCCGCACCTGCACCCGGCCGTCATCGTTCTGGTCAAGGACGGTGATCGCTGCCTGCTGGCGCGCAAGGCCGGCTGGGCACCCGGACGCTATGCGCTCGTCGCCGGCTTCGTCGACAACGGCGAGTCGCTCGAGGGCACCGTGGCGCGCGAGGTGAAAGAGGAGGTCGGCGTCGACGTCACGGACATCCGCTACGTCGGCAGCCAGAACTGGCCATTCCCGAGCCAGCTCATGGTCGGCTTCGTGGCGGCCTATGCCGGCGGAGAGGTGAAGATCGATCCTGACGAACTCGAGGACGCGCGCTGGTTCCCCAGCGACAGCCTCCCCGGTCTGCCGTCACGACACAGCATCTCGCGCTTCATCATCGACCACTACGGGACGGTCAACCGCGGCAGTCTCGACGCGGGCGGCCTCCACCGCTGACCGTACGGCCAGAAGGGCCACCCGTCCGGGGCTGATCGCCGAATGCGTGCCGAGGGTTGGGCGCGCCGCGGATTCTGGGTCTTCGCTGCGATCCACCTGCTTCTCTGGACGATCATCCCGCTCTGGATCCAGCCCAATCCGCCGCTCGACACGGTGGAGGTGGTCGCCTGGGGCCACGAATGGCAACTGGGCTACCAGAAGCATCCTCCGCTCGTGGCGTGGCTCGCCGAGACGGCGCGGTCGATCGGCGGCAGTGCCGGCAGACTCTGGCCCATCTACCTCCTGGGCCAGCTGTGCGTCGTCATCGCCTTCTGGGCCGTCTGGCGACTCGGGGTCGAGATTGCGGGCGCCCGGCTCGCCCTCGCCGCCGTCCTCGTTCTCGAGGCGACCGGGCGCTACACGTGGATGACGTTCGAGTTCAATCACAGCCTCGTCGACCTGCCGTGCTTCGCGTTGACCACACTGTTTCTCCATCGGGCGCTCGCTCGCCGGCGACTCCGGTGGTGGCTCGCGGCCGGAGTGGCGTTCGGCATCGGCATTATGGCCAAGTACACCATCCTGTTGCTGGGCGTGGCCGTCATCGTCTTCGTGCTGTCGAACCGCGAGGCGCGGCGCCGCGCGGCCGGGCCCGGCCCGTATCTGGCCCTCGCCGTAGCCGGGCTCATCGTCTTGCCGCACGCCGTGTGGCTGGTCGCGAACGGATTCCCGACGATCTCCTACGTGGCCGAGCGCGCGCGGAGCCACGCCGGCGTGGCCGGCCACATCGTCAACCCCCTCGACTTCCTCGGCCGGCAACTCCTGATGCTCGAGTTCCTCTTCATCGCGCTGCTCCTCGCTCTCGCATGGCCGCTGAGGATCCGTGTCCTCGACGGAGATCCGCGTTTCACGCGACAGTTCCTCCTTGCCGCCGCCCTCGGACCCGGGCTGGTCCTGGCTCTCGTCTCGGTGGTGACGGGGGTGCAGCTTCATGCGGCCTGGGGCATGCCGCTCTGGAGCACACTCGGCGTGCTCGTCCTCTTCTGCTTCGAGACGAGACCGGATCCGCCGCTGCTCAGGCGGGCGGTTCTCGCATGCGCCGTGTTCGCCGTGATCAACGTGGTACTCGCCTTGACCGAGGGAGTAGCCGGCCCGTACGTGAGGGCGAAGGGCTTCAGGACCCACTTTCCCGGCCGGTTGCTGGCCGAGCGGGCGGCGGAGGCCTGGGGCCAACGATTCGCGGCGCCGCTGCCGCTCGTGGCGGGAGAGCGCTGGCTCGCCGGGAACGTGGCGTTCTTCGCACCGAGCCGTCCGAGCGTATTGACCGATGGGGGTCTCGGAGCTGCGATCCTCGACGAGAGCGCGTGCCCCTGGACGAGCGTCGCCGACCTCAAGAACCGTGGCGGCATCCTGGTGTGGTCGGTGGCTCGCCAGGGCGCGCCGCTTCCTGCAGAACTGAAGACGCAGTTCCCTGATGCAGAAATATTGCCCGCGGTGATCCTGCCCTGGCAGACGGGGGCGCCACTCGAGCCGGTCCGGATCGGCCTCGCGATCGTCGCCCCCACGAGGGCAACGGCCGGGCGCTAGCGTCAGGGCCGTTCGCCGCGCGCCATCCGCGGCTCGATGTCGTCGAGACACGGCATGATGTCCGCGATGCTATCGACGACGTAGTGACCGCCGGCCTGGTACATGCGCGTGTAGGCACGCTGCCGCTTCTGCTCGCGCTCGACCGGGTCCATCGCCTGCACGGCCTTCGACGGCAGCCCGATCTCGTTGCCGCTCAGCGCCAGCCCGATGGTCCACATGCCCGCATTCAGCTCTTCCTCGATCCCGGGGTTGGTGTCGTCGATCTTCACGCACGCGTCGACCGGCGAGACCTGGAGGTTCATGACGTTCTGCAGGCACATGTAGGGATAGCAGCGGTCGGCCGGCACATCGGTGGCACACACCGTGGAATCCGGCACGTAGCCCTGACGTCGGGCATCCTCGAGATTGATCTTCATCATCTCGGTGGTATAGCCGATCGTCGATCCGATCTTGATCCCTCGCGCCCGCATGGCCGCGACGGTCTCGTCGCGATTGATATCGCGGGTGCCCCGCTGGCCCTCGGCGCCGTCCTCGTCCTCGAAGCGACCGGCGCTGCACGTGGATGACGTTCGAGTTCAAAACCAGAGCCTCGTCGGCCTGCCGTGCTTCGCGCTCAGCGAGCTCTTTGGATGGCGTTTGGACGAGCCCCAGAGCCGAGGCGGCGCCACAGAATCTCGGCACCAGCAGTGCCGTCTTAAGAGTGGACAGAGAGGAAGGTGAAAGCTTTGAAGAGGCTTCTATCGTTGAGGAATTTGGTGGCGGTCGTAGCTACGATGACGGCTCTGGTCCTCGCGGATGGAACAGCTGGCGTCGCTTTCGCCGCCGCTGGCGGCCATGGCGGGAGTGCGGGACATGGCAGCTTCGGGAACCATCCGGGGTTCGCCGGTCATTCGGACGGCCACCCAGGCTTCGTCGGTCATCCTGGCCACCCAGGCTTCGTCGGTCATCCGTTCCACCGAGGTTTCTTCCCGGGTCATCGGGGCTTCGTCGTGGCGCCTGGGTTCGTCTGGTGGGGGGCGTACCCCTACTTTGCGCCGGACTATGCGCCGGCACCCTCGGGATACTGGTATTACTGCCCAAGCGCCGGGACCTACTATCCGTACGTCGGGACCTGCCCCGAGGCGTGGGCTCCGGTGCCGAGTGGCTAGCCCGCCAGATGACTCGGCGAGTGCCGAATCACTCGCCGAGCCTCACGTCATGCGCTCTGGCGTGACGCGAGGGCTGCGCTCCTGAGCCTCCTGGCAGATCACGCACCTCATGACTTTCCGGGATGACCTGAAGGCGGGCCGCGGCGATCGGACCGTCGCAGACTCCGCACACCCCATACATGCCGAGCGGAATCGGTCCAACGCATCGGCGAGACGATTGGCCCGCTCGACCAGACGATCCCGCGCTGCGCTGCAGAACCAGCGGAACGACATCGACATCCCGCGAAGTCGGATGGACGCCAGCGTGCTCCCGGTGAAGGCGGTCGGAGACGCGAGGAACCTGACGGAGCTGAAGGCGCAGTAGAGGGAGTCCGAGGGATCAATGAAGCCCTTCGTCTGGACGATGGCGGCGCTCTTCGCCGTGGTCCTTCTGCTCGGCATCTGGGTCGCAACCCATGAGACTCGTACGGCGCCCGACTGCCCGCAGCGGATCCTCATCGTGAAGCGACCGGACGGTGAAGCCCTCGAGTGTGTCTGCGATCGGGGCGCGCTGGCAACGTGCTTCCAGCCCGGGCCATGACATCGATCGACCCTGAGCGAAGCACGACTGCGGCACAGGAGATCGCCCGCCCGGCCGAGCGCGGCACGTTCGATCTCATGTTCGTCTCCGACGGGACGGACCGCGGTCGCTCCCTACAACGGCGAGTCGTTCGAAGTGAATAGTCCCAGCCAGGCTACGGCCGCTCGCCGCGCGCCATCCGCGCCTCGATGTCGTCGAGGCATGGCATGATGGCCGCGATGCTGTCGACGACGTAGTGACCGCCGGCCTGGTACATGCGCGTGTAGGCACGCTGACGCTTCTGCTCGCGCTCGACCGGGTCCATCGCCTGCACGGCCTTCGACGGCAGCCCGATCTCGTTGCCGCTCAGCGCCAGCCCGATGGTCCACATGCCTGCGTTCAGCCCTTCCTCGATCCCGGGGATGGTGTCGTCGATCTTCACGCACGCGTCGACCGGCGAGACCTGGAGGTTCATGACGTTCTGCAGGCACATGTAGGGATAGGGGCGACCGGCCGGCACATCGCTGGCGCACACCGTGGAATCCGGCACGTAGCCCTGACGCCGGGCATCCTCGAGATTGATCTTCATCATCTCGGTGGTGTAGCCGGTCGTCGATCCGATCTTGATCCCTCGCGTCCGCATGGCCGCGACCGTCTCGAGCGTGCCGGGGATCAGCTCGGAGTAGTCGGAGAGGCACGCGAGCTGGAGCGGCACGAAATCGGCGAACATCCGGCTCACGTCATCGTCGGTGGGCAGTCGTCCGTGCGCCTCCTCCCAGCGGCGCCGGACGCTATCCAGCTGGCCGATCTTCTCGATGTGGACGCGCTTGTGGGCGCCCATCGGTGCCCGTGCCTCCTCCATGGTGATCGGCACACCTTGGCGCTTGTAGACCTCGACGAAGACGACCGCCGGCGCCATGCATCCGTAGTCCATGGTGGTGCCGGCCCAGTCCAGCAGGACGGCCTGGATCTTGCCGCGATAGCGTCGCTGATAGGTGAAGCTCACGCGGTCCCTCCTGGCGCTACGATGGGTTCGCTTCGATCTCGGTCAGGCAGTCGTCGAGGATGTCGATCGCACGGTCCAGCTCGTCCCGGCTGATGGTGAGTGGCGGTGTCAGCGTCAGGACATTGCCGGCGCTCACCTTGAACGAGAGTCCCCGGTCGAGCGCGAGGTACATCGCTCGATCGGCCTCCTCGCTCGCCGGCGCCCGCGTCTCGCGATCCCGGACCAGCTCGATCCCCAGGAGCAGCCCAAGCCCCCGGACGTCGCCGATCAGCTGATGGCGCTGAGCCAGCTCGTTCATCCGCGCGAGCGCGTGGACGCCCAGCTCGCGCGCCCGATCGACCAGCCGCTCCTTCTCGATGTACTCGATCGTCGCGAGAGCAGCGGCGCAGGTGACGGGATTCTTCTCGTGCGTGTAGTGACCGAGCGCGCGGTCCGCCATCACGTCGAGGTCGGGGCGCGTCACGATGGCTGCCATGGGCAGGATGCCGCCCCCCAGGCCCTTGCCGAGCACGAGGATGTCGGGAGTGACCCCGAAGTGCTCCGAGGCGAACATCCGCCCGGTCCGTCCGAGACACTGCGGGATCTCGTCGAAGATCAGGAGCGCGCCGCTTCGATCGCACGCGGCGCGGACGCGAGCCCAGTACTCAGGGTGAGGGATGGATGGCGTGCTGCGGACAGGCTCCGCGACCACCGCGGCGACATCTCCCTCGCGCTCCAGCACGTACTCCACGTACCCGGCGCAGCGGAGGTCACATCGTCCCGCGCAACCGAGGGCACAGCGGGAGGCGTCGGGCGGCGGCGCGTGCTCGGTCCCCGGCAGCAACGGCCCGACGTCCCCGCGGAACATTCGCTCACCGCCCACGCTCGACGCGTCGAGCGAGGCGCCATGAAAGGAGTCCCACATCGAGACCGTCTTGTGCCGCCCGGTGGCCACGCGCGCCAGGCGGAGCGCCATCCCGACGGCGGCGGCGCCGCTCGGGCAGAACAGCGACTTGCCGAGATCGCCCGGCGTGATCAGCGCCAGCTTGCGCGCCAGCTCCACGGCAGGAACGTTCGTGTACCGACGCGTGCAGAAGGAGAGCTGGTCGAGCTGGGCCTTGATGGCGGCGATCACCGCCGGATTGCCGAAGCCGACCTGATGGACGCTGTTACCGTGGAAGTCCATGTACCGGCGGCCTTCCAGGTCCTCGAGATAGATCCCGTCGACGCGCGAGAGCGCGTTCAAGCACGGGGTCGACAGCGCCTGGTGCAGGAAGTAGCGCGCGTCCTCCTCCAGCCAGCGACGCGTCTCGCTTCCGATGTGGCGCCGGCTCCACTCGGCGCGCCGCGGGGAGAGGTTGAGGTCGCCCTCCACGCCTTCGAACGCGCTCCCAGGCATTGTCCGGCGTTCTCCCCTGCTCCGCGCTCGCCCTACCCCTCCATCCACACGTTCCACAGGAGCGTCGCCGGGAACTGGAGCACGCCTCGCACCGTCTTCCGGTAGATCGAGGGTTGGACGTACTGACCCCAGGTGACGTACGGCACCTCGTCGAACGCGACGACATGGATCTGCTCGGCGAGCTGCTTGCGCTTGGCGGGATCGGCGGTACGGATCCAGTCCATTCGCATCTTCTCGAGCTCGGCGCTCGATGACCACCCGAACCAGCCCTTCTCGCCACCGCCGGCGATGCCGGCGTTCACGGCCGGAGACAGCGCGTCGGCCGAGATCCAGTTGGTGCAGAAGATGTTCCAGCCGCCAGCGCTCGGCGGCTCCTTCTTCGCGCGCCGAGTCAGGAAGTTGGCGTCCTGCGCGAACAGCGTGTCCCAGATCATGTAGCCGTGGTCCGCGTGATGTAGGCGGTGGTCCAGATCGGGTCCACGATCTTCAGGTCGCCGATCGGGATGAACCGCAGCACGCCGCCTCGCCTGGGGGTCTGGGTTTGGGCGAGGCCCGCGGAAGGCAGGAGCGCGGCGGCGGCCGTTGCGGAGACCAGGAACTGGCGACGCGAGAGATCGTTCATGGCGCGCCCCCCGAGGGGTCGGAAGTGTGAGGAAATCCGTTACGTGCGGCAGCGAGCCTGCGTCAGATGCTGGACGGCCGCAGGCCTCAGCTCGGAGTAGAGGCGACATACCGCCTCGGCGACACACGGCCAGCGGTGTTCGGCCGCCCAGCGGACGGCCTCGGCGCCGAGCCGGTCGCGCTCTCGACGATCGCGGAGCAACCGATCGAGATGACTGGCCAGCGCGGCGGGATCGCCCTCGGGCACGAGGTGACCCGTCGCCCCATCCTTGATCGTGGTGGTGAGGCCCCCTACGCGGGAAGCCACGACGGGACAGCCGCAGGCCATCGCCTCGAGCGCCACCATCCCGAACGACTCGTAGGACGACGGCATGACGGTGGCCTCGGCCGCCGCATAGAAGAGGCGCAGACGCCGCTGCGGCTGGGTGCCGAGGAAGCGGACGCGCCGAGCCAGTCCGAGCGCCGCCACGCGTTCGCGGAGATGCGCGGCGTGACCGTTGTCGGGCTCGTCCTGGTCGCCGCCAATGATGAGGAGCCGGGTCGAGCCGTCCAGTCGCGTCATGGACTGGAGCAGCGTTTCGAGGCCCTTGATCGGCTGCAGTCGCCCCACGTAGAGAAACAGGGGCTCCGGGCCGAGCTCGAGCAGGTCTTTGGCCGTTGCGCTCGCCAGCGGCTGGAAGAGGTCGGTGTCCACGCCGCACGGGATCACCGCCACCCGCTCCACCGGCGCACCGTAGTACCACACGAGATGCGCGCGCTCGACCACGTTGGCGGCGACGACACGGTCTGCCGCGTCGACGAGCCGGGACTCCTCGCTGATCCGGAGCTCGGGCTCCACCTCGGCAGGCGTCCGCGCCACTGAGTTCTTCAGCCGGCCCAGGGTGTGGAACATCTGAACGACGGGCACGCCCCACATGTCTCGCAGCGCAAGCCCCGCCACGCCCGACAGCCAGTAGTGCGCGTGCACCAGATCGTAGTCGAGCGCCTCGTCCCAGCGAAACGCCTCCACACCGGCGACGAACTGGTCCAGGTGGCGGTGGATCTCTTCGCGGGGCATGGGCGCTTCGGGTCCGGCCGGGAGGTGGATGACACGCGCCCCGTGCCCCATCTCCACGACACGCGGGATCGATGGGTTCTGCGACCGCGTGAAGACGTCCACGTGGGCGCCCATCCGGCTCAGCTCGCGCGCCGTCTCGCGCACGTAGACGTTCATGCCGCCCGTCTCCTTGCCGCCTGGCGCGGCGAGCGGGCAAGTGTGGACGGACAGCATGGCCACCCGGAGCGTCACGGGGTGATCCTCACGTTGTAGAGATCCTCCGGCACCGGCCCGAAGCCCTGCTTGTAGGACTCTTCCCCACGGAGAAAGTCGAAGATCGGGATCCGGCGGTCGATCGCGTCCTTGATCACGTGGGCCAGCAGGACGATCCCCGGAGCGAGTCGCGCGTGGACGGGATCGAACCCGGAGTTGTAGAGGCCCACCATCCCCGCCTGCTCGAGACAGAGGAAGGCCGCGACCGCCCCGCCCTCGTGATCGAGAAACCAGAGCCTCGCCCAACCCGCGGTCGCCAGCGCCTTCGTCGCGTCACGGAAGAACCGCTCCATCTGCTCGTCCATGAAACGCGCCTTGCCGACCTTGGAGAGACGATGCAGCCGCAGGAAGACGCTCAGGGCCTCGTCCCAGCCTTGGTCCCCGTCATGGACACGGGCCACGGCGCCAGGCAGCTCGCGCTCGAGCTTGCGCATCTTCCTGCGCAGCTCGTGGCGATCCTTCCCCGGAAGCGCGGCCAGGTACTGGTCCCAGGTCTCCGGCAGCCTGAGGACGGGACAGCGCTCCTCCACCGTCGTCGTCACCTTTAGGCTGCAGGCGGGGGCGAGCGCAGGCACCAGGGACATCGTGGGCGATGCTGCACGGATCGCGTGGAGATCCCACTCGACAGGCTGCGCCATGCGATGCTGGAGCAGGGCCTGCCACACGTCCTCCTCGCGGCCGGCCACGGCAATGAGATCCAGGTAGTCGGAGACATCGATCCCGCCCAGGAGTCGCAGCTGGGCGGTGTCCACCGCGTAGAGTGGCAGGAGACCTACCAGGCTGCCGTCGTCGTCGGCGACGCTCAACAGGCGCAGCGACGGCTCGTCCGCAAAGGCTTGCGCCCAGTGACGCTGCCACTGCCACGTCAGGAAGACCGAGGGAAGCTTCGATCGATCGAGAAGCCCGTTCCAGCGCGCCTCGTCGAGACCAGCCCAGCCGGCAACCGCGTCAACCTTCATCGCCGACACTGGCGTCGGCCAGACCGCCCTCTTCCCCCATGCCCTCCCCGCCGTCACCCTCGGCCATCGCCTCGTCCATCGCCGCGTCGAGGTCGTCGCCCAGGTCTTCGCCCATCTCCTGCCCCATGCGCTTCATGAAACGGGCGACGCTCTTGGGATCGTTCTCGTCGAGATCGCCATACTGCGCGGGGTCGGCGAGGGACTCGAGACGGGCATCCTCGGATTTGACGGTGGAGAACCGCGACATCAGGCGCGACATGTCCGCACTTCCGCAGCGCGAACACCGCGGCGAGGCCTGGTGCGCGAGAGAGCGCACCAGCACGCTCATGCGACGACGACAGCCCTGGCACTCGTACTCGTAGATCGGCACGGCATGACCCTCCAGACGCTCCCTGGTCGGACGGATCATCATTCTAGCATGTGGATTCCCACCCGGTTGGCCGGCGAATGGCACGCGATCTCTTCGATTCCTGCGGCGGTCAGCGGGACCGGCGACGCCGCCACGCCAGCGTCACGTCGTCGCGGTCAGCCGTGGTCTGCCCCAGGAGCTCCCGGATCTGGAGCCCGTTGATGGCCGGCGCATCGCCCACGTTGTTGTTGAGCTTGAAGTACACGCGACGCGCGTGGCCGGCCAGCTCACGACCCCGGTCGACGATTCCCGCCAGCTCGGCCTCGTCGTAGAGATAGCCATACTTCTCGGCCACGCTGGGCGATTCACCGCGGAGCTGGCTCAGAAATCCGCGCGCATTCCGTCCATGCAGGCGCAGGACGCCCACGGGCGACGTGAGCGCCAGTGTCGTCGCGACACCCGAGGGCGTCCGTGGCGCGTCGACGGACACGTAGCTCAGACCGTGCGCCGCCAGGAACTTCAGAACTTCGTCGGTGTGGCCGGGCAGCCAGGAGGCGTCACGAAACTCCACGGCAAGCGTCACGTCCGGCAGAAGATCCGGCAGGGTCGCCAGGTAGTCGAGGGCCTCTCGCCCGTACTTGACCCACGGCGCCATTTGAAAGAGCACGTACCCGAGCTTGCCGCTGTCCTGGAGCGGACGGAGCGCCTCGCGGAACGTCTCGGCGACCCACGCGTGGGCCTCCGGGGGGAACATCGCGTTCTCGATCTGCCCGCGCGCATTGGGCCGCACCGACGACGGCAGCATGGTGCGGAGCGGCTCGGGGAGGCGGGCGGCATCGAGGTGATGGCCGGTCAGAAGCGCGTAGGCCTTGACGCTGAACAGGAATCCCGCTGGTGTCCGCTTGACCCAGCGCACGGAGTTCTCAGCAGCCAGCGGGGCATAGAACGTCGAGTTCACCTCGACGCAATCGAAGAACTGGCTGTACCACCAGAGCCGCTCCTCGGCCTTCATGCTCTTCAGCGGATAGAAGTGCCCCTCCTCGAGCATGCTCTTGTCCTGCCAGGCGCAGAGCCCCACCCGATATTCTGTGGGGAGCGGCGTCGGAGGCTCGTAGTAGAGGAGCGGCCGCTCGTTGGAACCCACGCCCTATCAGAGGCACGGGAGCCGCAGCTGTCAAGCCGGGTCCAGCAGCTTCTCCATGATGATCACGTCCACCCACTTGCCGTCGAGCTGCCCCTGCTCTCGATAGATGCCCACCGTGCGGAACCCCGCGCGCTCGTACAGCGTCATCCCCGCGGTGTTGAAGGGGAACGCGGCCAGCACCATCTTGTGATATCCGAGCTCACGGGCGAGCTCGACGAGTCGATCGAGGAGCCGTCGCCCCACGCCCGTGCCCCGCGCGTCACGCTCCACGTACACGGACAGGTCGGCCACGTGGTCGTACGCTCGGCGAGGATTGAACGGATTGAGGCTCGCCCACCCGATCACGCCGCCGGACTGCTCCGCCACGATCACGGGATGTCGCGGCCCGCGCGCGGCCAACCACTGTCGCCGCTCGTCGGGAGTGCGTAGCTCCGTCTCCAGGGTTGCGATCCGTTCCTCGATGCCCTGGTTGTAGATGGCACACACGGCCTCGGCATCCTCCTCGGTAGCCCGGCGAATCACGATCTTCCCCATCGTCCCCTCCGACGCTCGACGGTAGGGCACGCGCGCGCATAAGAAAAGTCAATTGTCATGATCCGAACGATGAGCAATACTTTGGATCGTCCGATGGACGTCAGTCTCGCCCACTTGCGCACCTTGCAGGCTGTGGTCCGCCACGGGAGCTTCTCCCGCGCCGCCGAGGACCTCCATCTGAGTCAGCCGGCCGTGAGCCTGCACATCCGTCAGCTCGAGGAGCGCGCCGGGCATCGGCTCCTCGAGCGCGTCGGCAAGCGGGCCTTCGCAACCACGGCCGGCGAGATCCTGCTGGACCACGCGGGCCGCGCGCTCGGCGAGCTGGACGCCGCCGGCCAGGCGCTCGAGCGACTCCAGGGAATCGTCGCCGGCCGTCTGCGAGTCGGCACGGGAGCGACCGCGAGCACGTACTTGCTCCCCCCGTTGCTGCGCCGCCTGCGGGCGCGCTATCCCGCCCTCGAGCTGGTCGTCGTGACCGGAAACTCCGCCGAGATCGCTGCCGCGGTCGCCAGCAATCAGCTCGACGTCGGCGTCGTGACCCTGCCCGTCTCGACACGTTCGCTGGCGATCACGCCTCTGTACGTGGATCGGCTCGTCGCCATCACCCCGCCCGGACGCGAGTGGCGCGGACACCGCCCGATCACGGCATCCGAGCTGGCGACCCACCCGTTGATCCTGTACGAGCGTGGCGGCACCATTCGCCGCGTGATCGACGAGTGGTTCCGACGGAATGGGGCGCGGCCCCGCGTCGCGATGGAGCTCGGCAACAACGAGGCGATCAAGAAGCTCGTGGAGGCCGGGCTGGGTCTCTCGGTCAGCTCCACGATGGCCGTCAAGGCCGAGGTCCGGGCCGGCACGCTGGTCGCGATCGCCCTCGAGCCAGCGTTGTCGCGCCGGCTGGCCATCGTCAGTCGCCGGGACAAGCCGGAGAGCTCCGCCCTGCGCGTGTTACGCTCCGGCCTGCAAAGACTTCGCTCGGACGGTGTCCGGGCGGGACGAGCGGGCTGAGCCCGTCCCGTTCGATCGCCTTGGCCCCCCGCGGCGGCTCGTGTATCTTCCCGCGTGGCCCGCAGTCCCCGATGGAGACGGAAGAGAACAGGAAAGGACACCATGCTGAAGATCCGCGCAAAGGTCCGGCTGGGCGCCGCCGCAGCCGCCATGCTCCTGGCGGTCGTCGTTGCGGGCTGCGCCAAGTCCAGCTTCCGCAACGTGCTCGCGGTCGGTGACGATACCCATGTCGAGATCGATGATCCGCGAGGCTTCGATACCTGGTCGGTGCTCACCAGCTCCGAGACGGACGTCGTCCTGCTCCATCTTACCGGGATGGGGGTCGACGTCGGCGCGCTGAAGATCCGGGTGCTCCTGGACGCCGGGATGGTGGTGGCTCAGCTCAGCCCACCGCGCGGCCAGGAGGTCTCGATCGCGCTCAGCGGACGGCCCGCCACGTGGACGCTGCAGTTCGGCCTCCGCGAGGGCGAGGCGGCGCCGGTGCGCTACCGGATGGTCGTCGAGCGTCCTTCCACCGCCACCGGCGGGCCTCGCTGCGAGGACGCGTTGCGCGCGAAGGGCATCAACGCGTGGGTGCTGTCGATTCCGGGACCACCAGGCACCGGCACTCTCGTCTTCCCCACATTCGGATCGATCGCCCTCAGCAGCGTGAAGCCCGCAGCGCTGACGGCCGCGGCCCCACCGGGCGGCGAGCTACCGGTCCTCCGTGTCAGCGGCGGCACCACCCTCAAGGCAGACCTGGCGGATCTCGGATGCGAGCCTGGACAGGTGCAGCTGAACTTCTGGGACACGGGCAAGGGCAAACCCCCCACCTTGACCGTGTCCGACACCGGCGGGCACCCATTGTGCGGAGACGCGGGTCAGCCAGCCTGTCTGGCCGACCCTGCCACCGGACGCTGGGTATCTTGGACGTTCTCGGCGAACGCGCCGATCGGCAGTCTGTCCCTGGACTGCGACGAGCTCTACATCTCGAGCATCGTCATCCAGTGAACGGGCCGCTCACTTGATCAGGCCGTAGAGCCGTCCTGCGTTCTCGCACGTCATCTTCCGGGTGACGTCGGCCGGAAGGTGCGAGAACTGATCCTTGATGTACTTCTCCGACTCCGGCCACACTCCATCGGGGTGCGGATAGTCCGAGCCCCACATCAGGGTCTCGATCCCCATCTCCTCGATCAGCTTGGTGCCGACGCGATCGTACTGGAACGTGGCCTTGCATTGCCGCCGCCAGTACTCGCTCGGCCGGAGCTTGAGCGGCAGATCCTTGTACTGATCCTCGTACTCGAAGTCCATGCGGTCCAGCACGTACGGGATCCAGCCGATGCCACTCTCGCCGAAGACGACGCGCAGGTTCGGGTAGCGCTCGAACACGGCCCGCCCCATCAGCGCGGTCAGGATGTTTCCCAGGGTGATCTGGAACAGGCAGAGGGTGCTGTACATCAGCGCGCGCTGGGTGAGGCCCGTGTATTGCTCGCGAAGCTGCGGTGATACCGAGGGGAACGTGTGGAAGTGCAGCGGGATCCCGACCTCGTCGACCGCCTGCCAGAGCGGCTCCCAGCAGTGATGCCACATCGGCTCCATGTTCCACGAGCACGACAGCTCGATGCCCCGGAAGCCGAGCCCGGCCACGCGATGGACTTCCGCGACCGCCGCGTCGATGTCCCCGTAGGGCAGACACGCGAGCCCGATGTGACGATCGGGATAGTTGCGGCAGAAGTCGGCCAGCCACGTGTTGTAGATCCGTAGCATCTCCGTGGACGCCTCGCGGTCGTTGAGCTTCGCCGCCGCCGCGAGGATGCCGTAGATCACCTCGGCATCGACGCCGTCCCGGTCCATGTCCTTGACCCGCAGATGCGGGTCGCCCGGCCGGCGGAGACCCCGCTTGCCGTCCTCGTAGAGCCCGGCCGAAGCCATCTTGTCGACCCGCAGCTGCTTGCCCGGAACGTACTTCGTTCCCGAGGCCCCGACCCCGCCTGCCAGGCCGAACGTCGCACCGTTGTTCGCAACCCAGCGCGGGCCATCCGGCCCCTCGGCGACGTACGGCATGCGCTCCTTGAGCTCCCGAGGAGCCTCCGAGACGAAGAGATCCGGGGGTAGCCAGATCAGGTCGAGATGGCAGTCCGCCGAGATCCGGTTGTAGGGCATGGGCTCCTCCCGTGTGAAGGATCAGGCTAGGCGTCGGGCACGCGCGTGGATTGCCAGGCGGTCATGCGCCACATCCCACTCGTCCTCGCATACACCGCGAGGTAACGGACGGTGAAGTGCTGCGCCTTGCCGTCCCGCTCCACGTGCATCTCCGACACGCCGCTCACGATGCCGACGTCCCCGAACACCCGCGCTCGTCGGTCGCGGGGCGCAATGCCGCGGTAGTGCGGCTTTCCGTCCCGCAGGTTCTGGACGTGCTCGGCCTTCGATTCGAGCCGCGCGGTGGAGTGGACGTACGTCAGGTCGTCGGCGAGCACGGAGTCGAGCGCGGTCCAGTCTTTCTTCCGCATGGCCTCGAAGCGGTTGTCGTCGGCGCGAAGAACATCGGCCTCGGCGGCGGTCGTCATAGCGCCCTCCCGTGAGAGAGATCGGGGCAGCGTGGCGATGGTATCACGTGATCGACGAGCCAGAAAGGCTACCGGCCGATAACACGACGCGCTAGTGAAAGTCGTGGGACGGAACCGCCGTGAGCCGATGACGGAGCGCCCAGAGGCGCTCGGCGCGGATGGACACGACGTGGTCCTGGTGCTGGAGCGTTCCCTCGACGAAGAGGAACGGCTCGTTCACGAGGGCGAGCCGGTGGCGATGGAAGAGCGCCGGGCGCACGATCACGTTGGTGAGCCCCGTCTCGTCCTCGAGATTCAGGAAGACGAACCCCTTGGCGGTGCCGGGGCGCTGGCGCACGATCACCGCGCCCGCCACCCGCACCCAGGCGCCGTGCTTCAGCCGTGCCAGATCGGCCGCCCGCGCCACCTTCATGCGGTCGAGCCGCGCGCGGTGAAATTCCATCGGATGAGGGCCAAGGCTGAGTCCGGTCCCCTCGTAATCGGCGATCAGCTCTTCGGCTGGCGTCATGGCCCGGAGCGGCGAGCGCTCCGGTGGGTCGCTGAGCTCCTCGTAGAGTGGTCCGGCGGGGCGGCCAGCGCGCTCGGCTTCCCAGATCGCCGCGCGCCGCTCGGGCCGGAGGCTCTCGAGGGCGCCCACCTGGGCGAGCTGATCGAGCTCGTCACGATGGAGCCCAGTGCGCTTCACGAGATCGGCCACCGAGGCGAACGGCCGTCGTCGGCGCTCGTCCTCGATCCGCTTGCCGATCTCTTCCCGCAAGCCGCGCACGTAACGGAGTCCGAGCCGCACCGCGCCGTCGGGCTCGATCGCGCACAGCCAGCCGGAGCAGTTCACGTCGGCGGGATGGATGACCTGCCCGTGGCGCTGCGCGTCACGGACGATGGTCGCCGGGTGATAGAAGCCCATGGGCTGGTTGTTGAGCAGCGCCGCGTAGAACGCCGCCGGATGGTGCGTCTTGAGATAGGCGCTGGCGTAGGCGAGCAGCGCGAAGCTGGCCGCGTGACTCTCCGGAAACCCATAGAGCGCGAAGGCCGTGATGGAGCGGATGATGGCCTCGGCCTGCTCGCCCACGATCCCCTGGCGCGTCATGCCGGCGCGGAGCTTCTCCTCCACCGCCTTCATCGCCCGCTCCGAGCGCTTGAAGCCGAAAGCGCGCCGCAGCTCCTCGGCCTCGCCGCCGGTGAAGCCCGCCGTCGCCATCGCCATCCGGAGCAGTTGCTCCTGGAAGAGCGGCACGCCGAGCGTCCTGGCGAGAATGGGCTCGAGCGCCGGATGGGGCACGGTCGGCTCCTCGCGCCCCGACCGGCGGCGGAGATAGGGATGCACCATGTCGCCCACGATGGGTCCCGGCCGGATGATCGCCACCTGCACCACGAGATCGTAGAAGCGCTCGGGGCGCAGGCGCGGGAGCGTCGCCATCTGGGCGCGGCTCTCGACCTGGAAGACGCCGATGGTGTCCGCCTCCTGGAGCATGGCGTACACCTGGCGGTCATCGGGAGGGAGATGCGCCAGGTCGACGGCGCCGCCGCGCCGCCGGATCATCTCGAGGGCATCCTGGAGGAGCGACATCATGCCCAGGCCGAGGAGGTCCACCTTCACGACGCCGAGCGCGCCGCAGTCGTCCTTGTCCCACTGGATGACCGAGCGCCCGGGCATCGTCGCAGGCTCCAGCGGCACCACCGCGTCGAGCCTTCCTCTGCAGATCACCATGCCGCCCGAGTGCTGACCGAGATGGCGCGGCAGATCCTGGATGGCCTTCCACAGCCGGGCGAAGTGCTGGATGCGCGGATCGGCGGGATCGCAGCCAGCCTCGTCCAGATGCGCGAGCAGCGTGTCGCCGGGATCGTTGTACTCCCAGTTGCTGACGAGCTGGGACAGTCGCTCGATGAGATCGGCGGGCAGGCCGAGGGCTTTCCCCACCTCGCGCGCGGCGCTCCGGCCGCGATAGGTGATCACGTTGGCCGTCATGGCCGCGCCGTGCCGGCCGTAGCGCTCGTAGACGTACTGGATGACCTTCTCGCGGCGGTCGCCGCTCGGCAAATCGAGGTCGATGTCGGGCCACTCCCCGCGCTCCTCGGAGAGGAAGCGCTCGAAGAGGAGCTCCATGCCCACCGGGTCGACGGCCGTGATCTCGAGCGCGTAGCACACGGCGCTGTTCGCCGCCGAGCCGCGCCCCTGCACCAGGATGTCGTTCCGGCGGCAGTACTGGATCAAGTCCCAGACGATGAGGAAGTAGCCCGCCAGGTCCAGGTGGCCGATCAGATCCAGCTCCCGCGCGATCTGCTTCTTCGCCTTCTCGGCCAGCGGTCCCGTGCCGTACCGCGTCCTGGCGCCGCGCTGGCAGAGCGCGCGGAGAAAGCCGATCGGCGTCTCCCCCGCCCGTAGCGGATAGTCGGGAAACTGATAGCCGAGTTGCTTCAACGTGAAGCCGAGCCGGAGCGCCAGCTCGCCCGTGTTCGCCACCGCCTCGGGGCAGTCGGAGAAGAGCCGCTCGATGACTCGCCCGCTCTTCATGAAGCGCTCGCTGTTCGCCGCGAGCAACCGGCCGGCCTGCGCCAGCGTGGTGTGATGCTGGACACAGGTGAGCACATCGAGCAGATGCCGGTCCCCGCGGTTGATGGCGCTCGGCTCGTTGGTGGCGAGGAACGGCAGACGGAAGGACTCGCCCTCCGCCCGGAGCCACTCGTTACGCGCTTCCTCGTCGCGGTCCAGGTGGCGCTGGAGCTCCACGTACACGTTGAAGCGGCCGTAGATGGAGACGAGCCGCTCGATGAGGCTGCGCGCGGAGGACGCGCCGTGATCCTCGAGGCTCGCCGCGACCGGACCACGGGCGCCGCCGGTCAAGCAGACCAGCCCCGCAGCATGCTCGGCCAGATCGTCGAGAGTGGCCGCACCCTCCCCCTTGGGAGCGCGCATCTTCATCCGCGTCACGAGCCGGCAGAGATTGCGGTAGCCTTCCTGGTCCTCGACGAGGAGTGGAAGCCGGCCGCCCGTCTCGAGCGTGACCTCGGCGCCGACGAGCGGGGTCAGGCCGAGACGGGTGCACGCACGATAGAAGCGCGGCGCGCCATACACGCCGTCCCTATCCACCAGCGCGATGGCCGGCTGCTCGAGCCGCGCGGCCTCGGCGGCGATGTCTTCGGGCAGCGGCGTGGCGTCGAGGAAGCTGAAGGCGCTCCGGGCGTGCAGCTCGACGAACATCGATCAGGGCCCCTCAGTCGTAAATCCCTTCGAGCCACCAGGCGGAGCCGTCGTGAGCGAGCCGGCAGAGCGTCCCGTCGGCCAGCTCCGCATCCCACTCGTCGGAACGCCACGGGCGCTCGGTCCACCACTCTCCCGACGAGCGCCACGGTCCCGCGCTGGCCACGATCCTCGACGTGAGTCGATCCGATTGCAGATGCCCAGGGCGGCCGGCAGTGAGCGTCACACGGGCGGGGCACGGCGGGCGCAGTCGCCGAAGCGCGAGCGCCGCGCCGCGGAGTTCCCTTCCGCCTCGCTCGTCGGGAGAAGACCAGGGTGCCAGCGTCACCGCATCGGGGCGATGGCTGTCCAGGAGCGTGGGAACGCCGATCTGTCTTGCGCCCACGAGCGCGACGAGCCGGGCGAGAATCGTCGTCAGCAGGCGCGGGCTCGGTCGCGAGCGATCCGTCAGCGACTCTTGCGCCGGAGCCACGCGCACAGGATGGGCTCGGAGGGCGATGGCTTCCACCGCTCCCCGCGGTGGCCGGGACTCGAGCGAGGCCTTGAGGAGCGCCGTGACGGCCGCGGCCTCGTTCACGGGGACCGCCGGCGTAGAGCTTCCCTCGTGCACGGTTCGGTCGGTCAGACGACAGGTCCAGTCGAACTGATCGGCTGACAGCCCTCGCCTGACGAGCTTCTCGCAGATCCGCTCGACGAGCCCCGCCATGAGATCGCCGAGGGACCCGCGGGTCTCCACGGTCCATCCGGGCTCGACGGATTCCTCGAAGGCGAGCGGCGGCTCCCAGGGCCGGAGCGGCCGCGTATCCTCTCCGCGCGCGAGCCGCTGAAGGGCGATGCTTTCGCTTCCCAGCCGCTCGAACAGCGCCGCGGACGGCAAGGCGGTCAGCTCTCCCAGCGTCCGTATTCCCCACCGGCCGAGCCTTGCCGCCATCTCGTCGGTGAGATCCAGCAGGGAAAGCGGGGCGGTCGCGAGATACGTCGCCTCCTTTTCCGGCTCGATCACGGTGACGCCGCGTCCCCGACGAGCCGCGATGAGAGCGCCGATCCGGCTGCACGCGATTCCCACCCGGACATGAAGCCCCCGGTCCGCGGCGGCTCGAGCCAGACGTCGGCCGATCGCTTCCTCGGTGCCGTAGAGGTCGTGAAGTCCCGCGACATCGAGATACACGAGCCCGAGCCCTCCCTCCTCCACTCGCGGTGAATGGCCGAGCGCCACATCGAGTAGATCCTGCGCGGGCGTCTCCTCACCGGCCAGCAGACAGGCGATGCGTCTCAGAGCTGCCATGGGATGAGCCGGGGCTGGTCCCTGTCCTGGCCGGAAAGAGCGGGAGCGCGCAGAACCTGGATTTCGGACGTGAGCCCGGCCAGTCTGGTGGGATGAGGCCGTCCGATCCAGCAGGGCTCCCGGCGGCCCACGGACACTGCCAGGGCGGCAGCGCTTCCCGCCAGGCGATGCGGGACGCGAAGCACCAGGATGGTGTCGCTCTGCTCGGCGGCGATCCGCAGGCGAAGACAGAGCGCCGGCCGAATAGCCTCTCGACGGATCAGCGAAAGATCGCCCAGATCGAGGGCCACGAGCGCGAAGCCCGGACTGCGCGCGAGGAGATCGGCGGCGCTGAACGCCGTCCGCAGCCGGCCGCCGCATTTCACCCAGAGGAATCGGGAAAGATCAGCGCCGGCCGCCACGGCGGAAGCCGGATCGAAGGCATCCGCGCCGTCCACCAGGGCGACATGGTGACCGGAGGCCGTCGCCCTGGCCATCAAGGCCAGGAGCAAGCTCGTACCTCCCGAGGACCAGGGACCGACGATCTCGCTGAGCCGTCCCGCAGGGAAGGCTCTCAGCAAGCCGTCGATCCCTCGAGGACCCCACCCTGGCGGGAGTGAAGATTCGATGGAGATGCTCATGGCTTGGCTCGAAGCAGGTGCAGATATTACACGTCACATGTTTAGTATGATCAAGTCCCAAGATAGTGGGGATTTCGAGCCCACTAGTCCCAAGATCTTGGATGGGAAACCCTACACGATACCGTCCGCCTTCTTGACACTGTCCCCGGGGAACGTCGCAACGCGGGACACGCGGTCCAGTGCTTAACGCAAGACATTCAAGATCTTGCTCACGCACCTCTACGATTCTTCCTTGGCATCTCGATTGCTCTCCCACGGGCCATGACTCCAGAGCCCGCCCCCACGTCCTTGGAGCTTCCGGGAGAAGCCTTCAGCAGTCTCGCGCCCGGAGAGCAGCGAATCGCGCACGCGCTCCACGATGCTCAGACACCCGGGCACTCCGCGCGACCGACCCGCCTCTGGCGACGCAGCCTGGACGACATCGCCCGGATGAAGCGGAGCGGCGCCGAGTGGAGTCAGATCTTCAAGCAGCTCAAGGGGGAGGGTCTGCTCGCCGAGCAAACCCTGGGACAGGTCGTCGCCCGCTGGACTCTATCTCGCGAGCCGGCCAACCCAGCTACGTCGCACCTCCGAGCAGTGCCTCGAGCCGCGCCGTCGCCCCTTCCCAGGTGAATCGCGTCGACACGAACTCCTGCCCCTCCCGGGCGATACGCTCCCGCAAGTCCGCATCGTCCACGAGCCGGGACAGCGCGCTCGCCAGCGCCCCCACATCCCGACGCGTAGCCACCAGCGCCGTTCGACCGTCGATGGCGTAGTCCCGGCAGCCGCCGTTGTCGTAGGTGCAGAGTGCGGCGCCGCACGTCATGGCCTCCATCGACGGCATGCCCAGTCCTTCGTCCCAGGAGGGACAGCTGTAGATCGGGCAGCGGCTGTAGAGCCAGGCCAGTCGATCCTGTGGCAGATCCTCGAAGAACTCGTCATACGGAAGCTCTTTCCGCGGGGCCTTGAGACCGAAGCCGACCAGTCGGAGATCGGAATGGCGCGCCTTCACGCGCGTCACGGCTTCGATCCCGTCGACCACTCCTTTCCATTCGTACTCGTGGTGCAGCATCAGGATACGCAGGAGGCCGTCGCCCTGCTCGCCGGGGACGCGGTGGAAGAGGGCCGGATCCACGGGAGTGACGATGACCTCGGCGGGGCTGTCGAACCGAGTCGCCATGATCTCGGCGAGCCAGGTGGAAATCACGATCTTCCTGAGCGGCAGCCGGTAGGTCGCATCGACGCGAGGCGCAGCGCCGTGATAGAGGCTCTCGTAGTGCTGGATGAAGTAGAACTTGCGCCCGCAGCGGTCGGGCGCATCGGCCACTGGCTCCGCCGACTGCCAGGCCGTGGCGATGAGCGCGTCGCCATCGGGGAGATGCGCGGGCGTCCAGTCGGGCACCCATCGCACCCCGGCGCGCAGTCCTGGCATCCAGTCGGGATTCGGCCTCGCGCGATTCCGCCACCACGCCTTCACGCGCGCGCGCGCGGGCACCAGCACCGTGACGTCGTGGCCGCGCGCCGCGAGCCGGTCCGCGTGCGTGAGGAGGGCGCGAACGCCGCCGGCGACGCGGAGGTGGGGGGACAGAACGGTGATCTTCGAGGCGTCCTCCGACTCAAATCGCCATCGACACCTGACCCGTCCGACGGTACGCCGCCGGGTCGAGCACGACGTTGATGCAGGACACGTCGTCGGAGCCCAGAGCTTTCTCGAGGGCCGGGCGGATTTCGCCGGGCTCGGTGACGTGCATCCCCTTGCCGCCGAGCGCCTCCACCATCAGATCGAACCGCGTGAACGGCAACGAGGTGCCCACCGCTCGGTCGGCGCCGAAGAACGAGAGCTGCGGGTTGCGGATCTGTCCCCAGCCACCGTCGTTGCCGATGATCGCCGTCATCGGCAGACCGAAGCGCACGGCGGTCTCCATCTCCATCCCGTTGAGGCCGAAGGCGCCATCACCAGCGATCAGAAGCACGCGCCGCTCGGGATGGAGCAGCTTGGCGGCGATGGCGAACGACGGCCCCACGCCGAGGCAGCCGAATGGCCCGGGATCGAGCCACTGCCCCGGCGCGCTCACCGGCACGAACTTCGACGCGCAGCCGACCACATCCCCGCCGTCGCCAACCACGATGGTCTCCGGCGTGACGACGGACGCGATCTCTCGCGCCCACCGGTAGTGCGAGACCGGCACCGCGTCCGAGCTGCTCTCAGCCTCGAGCCGGCCGCGGCCGTCCCGCTCCTTCTGGCCGACCCGGCGCCGCCACTCCTCGAAACGCGCCGCGAGCCCGGCGGGGAGGATCTCGACGAGCTGATCGAGAACACGGCCGATGTGAGCGTGCAGGCCGAGTTCCAGGGGCCGATTGCGTCCCAGCTCCACCGGGTCGCAGTCGACCATGACCACGCGCGCGTCGTCCGCGAAGGTCGGCGGCCGTCCGTATCCCAGACGGAAGTCGAGGGGCGCGCCCAGCGCGAGAACGAGATCGGCGTTGGCGAGGGCCCATCCGCGGGCCTGTGCGAAGGCGCACGGGTGCTCCGGGGGCAGCGAGCCACGTCCCGCGCCGTTCATGAAGACGGGGACGCCGGACGAGTCCGCGAAGGACGCCAGCGACCCGGCAGCGTCATCCCAGTACACGCCGCTGCCGGCCAGCACTACCGGTCGCTCCGCTCTCGAGATGAGGTGCCCGATGCGTACCACGTCGTCCGGATCGGCGAGCGCCGCCCCGCGATGCACGTAACGGGTCGGGATCGGCGCCAGCCGGTCCTCGATCATGGTCATCAGCAGGTCGACGGGAATCTCCACGAAGACGGGCCCGGGGCGACCGGTGAGGGCGGTGCGGATGGCCGTGGTGAGGACCTCCGGGATCTGACGCGTCTCCGCCACGGTCCACGAGCCCTTGGTGATCGGGCGGAGCAGCGCCACCTGCTCCGTCTCCTGCAGCGCGCCGAGGCCACGGAGACCGAGTGGCGCAGCGCCGCCGATCAGCAGGAGCGGGCTCCGCGCCGAGAAGGCATTGGCCACTCCCGTCACGGCATCCGTCACGCCAGGTCCGGCCGTGACCACCGCCACGCCGATGTTGCGCGTGAGCCGTGCATAGGCATCCCCGGCATGGGCGCACGCTTGCTCGTGGCGCATGTCCACCACGCCGAGTCCCTCGTTCACGCAACCGTCGTAGATGGGCAGGATGTGCCCGCCGCAGAGCGTGAAGACGTGCTTCACGCCCGCCTCCTTCAGCGTTCGCGCCACCAGATGTCCGCCAGTGAGATCGCTCATCCTCATGACTCCTCACGCGCGCGGCACGTGGACCACCTCGAGCTTCAGCCGGTCCGGGTCCTCGAAGAAGACCGCGTAGTATCCCGGCCGGTACTCCGGGAACTCGCGCGGCGTCCCGTAGAGGGTGGTGATCTTGCGCGGGACGAGAAACTCGTCCCGGAATCGATCGACATCCTGACGATGCTCGACTCGGAACGCCACGTGATTGATCCCGACGCGCTTTCGGTGAAAGCCGTCGCGCGCGTGCGTCGCGTCGGTCGCGATCAGCCAGAGATCGGTGGTCCCGTTCGAGAAGCCGGCCACGCGTGGTTCTTCGTGTACGACGCGGTACTCGAGATAGCCGAGGAGATCCTTGTAGAACGGCAGGGACACCGTCGCGTCGCGGACGTTCAACTGCACGTGGTAGAGAGAGGCTTTCACCAGAACTTCTCCCACTTGACGCTCTTTCGGTCCATGCCTTTCCGGACCAGCACCCCCCTCACCTTCTGGATCGTCTCGCCGCCGCCGCATACGTAGACCACCAGCCGGTCCACGCTGTGGACGAGGCGCTCCACAATGTCCGCGACCTCGCCCCTCTCGGCTCGCCAACCTTCGGGTGCGTCGCGTACCGCCGGCAGGTAGGAAAAGGAAGGATAGCGGCGGGCGAGCGAGCGGAACTGCGCGTCGTAGAGGAGCCAGGACGGGTCCCGTCCCCAGGAGATCAGTCCGTTCGCTCGGCCGTACCCCGTCTCGTAGAGATACGTGAGGATGGAACAGATCGGTACGATGCCGATCTCCTCGGCCACGAAGAGCGCTCGGCGCGGATCCGCGCGCTCGAACACGAACGCGCCGGTCGCGCCCTTGAAGCCCACGGCATCCCCGACCTTGAGGGCGCGCAGCCATTCGGACCCGATGCCGCCTGGCGTGACGTCGACGGCGAGCGTGATCCGATCCTTCCGCGTCGGGGACGAGACCATGCTCCAGGCGCGGACGATCTTCGGGCCGAACGGCACCGAGATCCACTGACCCGCCTGAAAGGTCCAGTCAGAAGGCGTGGTGACGCGCAAGTCGACCTCGACGACCGCGGGCGTGGGCCAGCGAATGGCCGTGACCACGGACGTGCATTCGCGCGCCTTTTGACCCACGGACTCTACTGAGAGGTCGGGCGAGAGCGAGGAGAAGGGTCCAGCTGCAAGGCAGCGCCCGAGAGCTGCACGCGAGGCGTACTTCCTGTGCGTTGAGCGTGCGGCCGAGGGCGGCAACGCCGCAGATGGGCCCTTATCATCGCTCTAGCGCGGGAACGCGTCCTTGACGCCGCCGTCCACCGTGATGGTGCAGCCTGTCGTCTTGGCCGAACGGTCGGAAGCGAGGAACAGCACCGCCTCGGCGACGTCCTCCGGCAAGATCGGACGGGCGAGGATGTTCCGCTTGCGGTAGAAGTCCTCGAGGTCGTCGACGGAGATGCCCTGGGCGCGCGCCCGCTCCCGGCGCACCTCGTCGGACCAGAGCTTGGAGTCACGAAACACGGCGTCGGGGTTCACGATGTTCGACCGGATGCCGTGCGGTCCACCCTCGAGCGCCAGCACCTTGGCGAGCTGGGCCTCGGCCGCCTTCGAGGCCG
>Ga0335077_10000412_pt1 | contig 46954 bp, 46 predicted proteins | sample Lox_Sample_31_FD_207151 | JGI IMG/M metagenome (GOLD analysis project Ga0335077, IMG submission 207151) | Soil microbial communities from Loxahatchee National Wildlife Refuge, Florida, United States - Lox_Sample_3.1 | ecosystem: Environmental > Terrestrial > Soil > Wetlands | place: USA... | reverse complement strand
CGTGTGCACGGCGGAGACGCACGACCCCGACGAGTGCGTCGCGAAGCGGACGGGTCGGATCGAGACCGTTCGCGTGGACGTCCCGGGCGCCGGCTGGCCGTGAGGCGCTAGCTGTCCTTCCTCAGGACGTTGTTCATCCGGGTCCCTCTGGGAGAATGGGGTTTGTCGAAGACTCCAAACTCGCAGAGGGGGACCGCGGATGAAGCTGCATCGTAACGCACGAACGACTCCGTTTACGCGTCGCCTGATCGTGGAGCGGGTACGCCGTTTGGGCTGGGCGGTGTGCGATGCGGCCCAATCGGTCGGCGTCAGCACCAGGACCGCGTACAAGTGGCTGGCTCGCTTCGACGAATTCGGTGAGTCGGGGCTGGCGGACCGCAGCTCACGACCGCGCTTGAGCCCAAGGCGCACGCCGGTCGCGCTACGCGAGCTGGTGTTGAAGCTGCGCGAGCGGCGGCTGACGGCCTGGGAGATCGCCGCGATTGCGCGGCTGCCGCCCTCGACGATCTCCCGGCTGCTGCACCAGGCCGGTCGCGGCCGTTTGCCCAGCGCTGTGCCCCGGCCGCCGATCGTGCGTTACGAGCGTGAGCGCCCCGGCGAGCTCGTGCACCTGGACAGCAAGAAGCTCGGGCGGATCCGCGGGGTTGGACACCGCATCACCGGCCAGTACACGCAGCGCCAGCGCGGGATCGGCTGGGAGTTCCTGCACGTCTGCGTCGACGACCACACCCGCCTGGCCTACGCCGAGGTGCTGGCCGATGACGGCGGAGCCACGGTCGCCTCGTTCTTTGCTCGAGCTGTGCGCTGGTTTGCGCGCCGGGGCATCCCGATCGAGCGGGTGCTCAGCGACAATGCCAAAGCGAACGACTCGCTGCCGATGCGCTCGCTGTGCGCGGAACACGACATTCGTCGCTGCTTCACACGGCCCTACACCCCGCGCACCAATGGCAAGGTCGAGCGGCTGATCCAGACGCTCTTGCGTCGTTGGGCCTACGCAGCGCCGTATCGCTCGTCGGCCCAACGCACCGCAGCGCTGCTACCCTGGCTGCGCTTCTACAACCACCAGCGCCCGCACAGCGCTCTCGGTATGAAATCCCCAATCACTCGCCTCAGGGAGTTCCATGAACAACGTCCTTAGGAGCGACAGCTAGCGCGGGTTGCTGTCGCGCAGGCTGGCGGCGGTGTCGGTGCGCGCGGCCCCGCGCGGCGCGACGAGCAGGAAGCGCATGTCGTCGCCGCGCAGCGCGCGCACGAGGAACGGGTGGTCGCCCGCCTGGCTCTTCATCGCCTTGCGGAAGTCGTCGAGCGTCGCGACGGGCGCCTTGCCGACGTCCACGATCAGATCGCCGCGCTCCATGCCGGCTTCGTCGGCCTCGGAGCCGCTCTCGACGTACGACACGAGCACGCCCTCGCGCTGCGGCAGGCGCTGGCCGCGGAAGCTCGTCTCGGTGACTTCCTCCACGGTGAAGCCGTTCGCCGTCTCCTGCTCGTCGGGCACGAACTTGGGCTGCGTCGCGAGCGAGGCGTGCAGCTTCTTGCGCTCGCCGCCGCGCAGCACGTCGATCTCCACCTGGCGGCCTGCGCTGCGCTGCGCGATCAGGCGCTGGAACTGGCCCAGGTCCTCTTCCTTCTCCGCGCGCAGCGGCTCGCCGTCGAACGCGACGACCACGTCGCCGACGGCAATGCCCGCGCGCTCCGCCGGCGAGCCGTGCGCGACCGAGCCCACCACGACCCCGTGCACGTTCGGCTCGCCCCAGTAGCGCGCCAGCTCGCGGCCGAGCGGCTGCACGGTCACGCCGAGGTAGCCGCGCGCGATGCGGCCCTGGTCGAGCAGGTCGTCCGCCACGCGCTTCGCCGTGTCGATCGGGATCGTGAAGCCGATGCCGCGGCCCTGGCCGCGCGAGTTGATGCCGATCACCTCGCCCTTCAGGTTGATGAGCGGGCCGCCCGACGAGCCGTGGTCGATCATGGCGTCGGTCTGGATGAAGTCGTTGAGCAGCTGCTCCGTGCGCAGGTCGCGGCCCTTGGCCGACACGATGCCGAGCGACACCGAGCCCTCGAGCCCGTACGGGTTGCCGATCGCGACGACCCACTCGCCGACCTGCACCTTGTCCGAATCGCCGAGCTTCGCGGCGTCGAACGGCTTCTCGCCTTCGTGCACGGTCATGCGCAGCACGGCGACGTCGGTCTGCTTGTCCGTGCCCACGGTCTCGGCGTCGTAGTGGCCGTCGCGGCCGGGCACGACGATGGAGACCTTCTCGGCGCGGTCGACCACGTGCCAGTTCGTCAGCACGACGCCCGACGGGTCGATCACGAAGCCCGAGCCTTCGATCAAGTTGCGGCGCCCGTTCACGCGCACCGCCGACTCGATGTGCACGACGCACGGCGACACGCGCTGGTTGATCTCGATGATGCGCTCCTGCAGCTCGTCGAGCGCGTCGCGCGCGAGGGCGTGCGGCAGGGCGGCGCAGCCGAACAGGACGAACGAGAGGGGCGCGAGGAGCTTCCGTGCCATCATCGCCCTTCCTCATCGGCGAGAGCTCGCCGGAACTCGCGCGCCGCGGCCTCGGGATCGGGCGCGGCGCCGAGCGCCGAGATCGCCACCACGCCTGCCGCTCCCGCAGCGCGCAGCTCGGCCACGCGCTCCGCCGTCACGCCGCCCAGCGCGAGCACGGGGACCGGCAGCTCGCGCGCAGCGGCCGCCAACCAGGCGCAGCCGCGCGGCCGGCGATCCGGGTGGCTCGAGCTCGGGTAGATCGGCGAGAGCGTCACGTAGCTCGCGCCTGCCTCCGCGGCATGGCGCGCTTCGCCGGGCTCGTGCGCCGAGTAGCCGACCAACGCGCGCGGGCCGAGGAAGGCGCGCGCCTCCGCGACGGGCACGGCTTCGGCACCCAGGTGGACGCCGTCGAGGCCGAGCGCGCGCGCGGCGTCGAGCCGCCGGCTCGCCAGCACGCGCAGCCCCTCGCGGCGCAGCTTCTCGAGCCGCTTCGCGCAGGCCACCCACTCGGCGCCGGACCAGTCGCGCTCGCGCAGCACGACGAGTTCGACGCCGCCGCGGAAAAGCCGTTCGATGACCTCGAGCTGGTCCCGGCCGCCGCGCCCGCGCGCGCCGTCCGTCCAGTACGAGAGGCTCGGGATCAAGGGAGCTCGACGAGTCCTGTCTCGGGGCTCGACGCCTGGGCGTGCAGCCGGCGCGGCATGCGGCCGGCCTCGTAGGCCGCGCGCCCCGCTTCGACCGCGAGCTTCATCGCGTGCGCCATCTTCACCGGGTCCTTCGCGCCCGCGATGCCCGAGTTCATGAGCACGGCGGTGCAGCCGAGCTCGAGCGCGATCGCGGCGTCCGATGCCGTGCCGACGCCCGCGTCGACGATCACCGGGCACGACACGCTCTCGAGGATGATGCCGATGTTCGCGGGATTGCGGATGCCGAGGCCCGACCCGATCGGCGCGCCGAGCGGCATCACGGCGGCGCAGCCGAGCTCCTCGAGCCGCATGCACGCCACGGGATCGTCGGTGATGTACGGCAGCACGGTGAAGCCCTCGGCGACGAGCCTGCGCGCGGCTTCGAGCGTGGCCGTCGTGTCGGGGAACAGCGTCCGCGAGTCGCCGATCACCTCGAGCTTGACGAGCTTCGTGTCGAGCAGCTCGCGCGCGAGGCGCGCCGTGGTGACGGCTTCCTCGGCCGTCGTACACCCGGCGGTGTTGGGCAGGATGTGGAAGCGGTCGGGCGGGATCCAGTCGAGCAGCGAGCCCCGGTCGCGCGACGCGACGTCGAGGCGCCGCACGGCGACGGTGATCATCTCCGCGCCGCTCGCGTCGAGGGCCTTGCGGTTCTCCTCGAACGACTTGTACTTGCCCGAGCCGATGATGAGGCGCGAGCGGAGCTCCAGGTCGCCGAGCTTGTAGGAGGCGGTCACGCGCCGCCTCCGACGGCGTGGATCACCTCGACGCGGTCGCCGTCGCGGATCCACACCTCGGCGAAGCGCGACTTGGGCACGACTTCGGCGTTGATGGCGACGGCGACGCGGCGCTTCGACAGCTCGAAACGCGTCAGCAGATCCAGCACGCTCAGGGGGGCGCCGGCGGTCTGGGCTTCGCCGTTCAGCACGTACTGCACGAGCGGGACGTTAGCGGAAAGCTCCCCTAGATTCCCGGTCGTGGGGGAGGACGCGCGCGCCTGGGCCGAGATCGACGTCGGCGCGCTCGCGCGCAACTTTCGCGCGATCCGCGCGCGCGCGCAGGGGCGCCGCGTGATCGCCGTCGTGAAGGCGAACGGCTACGGCCACGGCGCGGCGCTGTGCGCGCGCTCTCTCGTCGCCGAGGGCTGCCAGGCGTTCGCCGTGATCGGCGTCGGCGAGGCCGAGGAGCTGCGCGCCGCGGGCGTGCGCGCGCCGCTGCTCGTGCTGGGCGGCCCCGTCGCGCCGGCCGACGCAGACCGGCTGCTCGAGCTCGACGCCGACGCGGTGATCTCGCGGCCCGAGGTGGTCGACTGGCTCGACGCCGCGGGCGCGCGCGCGGGCCGCGCCGCGCGCGTGCAGCTCGAGCTCGACACCGGCATGGGCCGGCTCGGCGTAGTGCCCGCCGAGCTCGAGCCGATGCTCGCGCGACTCACTCGCGCGAAACACGTGGAGCTCGCGGGAGTGATGAGTCACTTGGCGTGCGCGGACGATGCGGGCTCAGCCGAGACGGCGCGCCAGCGCGCGCTCTTCGCCGAGTTGGTCGCGAAGGTGCGCGGCGCGGGCTTCACGCCCGACTGGGTGCACCTGGACAACTCGGCCGGGATCGCGCGCGGCTGTACACCGGAAAGTGACGCCGTGCGTCCCGGGATCTGGCTCTACGGCGTCGACCCGACGCTGGAAGGCGGTCACGCGCTCGAGCCGGTGATGAGCCTGTGCGCCCGGGTGGTGCACGCGAAGACCGTCGCCGCGGGCACGCCGATCGGCTACGCCGCCGCGTTCCGCGCGCCCGAGCGGCTGCGCATCCTGACGCTCGCGGTGGGCTACGCCGACGGGCTGCCGCGCGCGGCCGGCGGTGGGCGCGTCTCGGTCGGCGTGGCCGGGCGGCGCGCGCCCGTGGTCGGGCGCGTCTCGTGCGATCTCACCACCGTGGCCGTGCCGGCCGACGACGCCACGCGGCCCGGCGACGTCGCGCTCGTGTTCGGGCGGCGGGGCGGGCTGGCGGTGCCCGTCGAAGAGCTCGCGCGGGCGGTCGGCACCATCTCGTACGAGATCCTGGTGCGCATCGGCCCGCGCGTGCCGCGCATCGCGACTTGACCGCGCCCGCGCCCCGTCGTAAATCCGCCGGCGCGGGGGAGGGCGGCATGCGCGTTCTGGTATTGGGCTCCGGCGGCCGCGAGCACGCCCTGGCGTGGGCGATCGGTAGGAGTCCGCTCGTCGACGAGGTGCTGTGCGCACCCGGCTCCGACGGCATCGCGCAGGACGCGCGCGTGTTCCCCGGCGCGGACCCGCGCGACGCGCGCGCGGTGCTCGAGCTCGTGAAGCGAGAGGGCGTGGACTTCGTGGTCGTCGGACCCGAGGACCTGCTCGCGCTCGGCATCGCGGACCGCCTCGGCGAGGCCGGCGTCGCGGTCTTCGGGCCGAACGCCGCGGCGGCGCAGCTCGAGTCGAGCAAGCGCTTCGCGAAGGAGTTCATGGCGCGCCACGGCATCCCGACGGCGCGGCACGCGAGCTTCGCGTCGGCCGACGACGCCGAGGCGCACGTGCGCGCGCTCGGCGGCCCGTGCGTGGTGAAGGCGGACGGGCTCGCGGCCGGCAAGGGCGTGTTCGTGTGCGAGGACACGGCGTCCGCGGTCGCGGCCATCCAGGAGATCATGCGCGAGAAGCGCTTCGGCGACGCAGGCGCCGCGGTGCTCGTCGAGGAGCGGCTCGTCGGCGACGAGGCCAGCTTCTACGCGCTGTGCGACGGCGAGCGCTTCGCCGTGCTCGGCCACGCCCAGGACCACAAGCGCGCGCTCGACGGCGACCGCGGCGAGAACACGGGCGGCGTCGGCGCCTACTCGCCCGCGGCGCCGATCGACGCAGCGCTCGAGCGCGAGATCGTCGAGCGCATCGTGCGTCCCACCTTCGACGGCATGCGCGCCGAGGGCCGGCCGTTCCGCGGCGCGCTCTTCGTGGGCTTGATGATCCAGGCCCGGCAGCCCCGCGTCATCGAGTTCAACGTGCGCTTCGGCGACCCCGAGACGCAGCCGCTCATGCTGCGCCTCGAGTCCGATCTCGTGCCGCTGCTCGTCGGCGCGGCGGAGGGCCGGCTGCCCGCCGAGCCGGCGCCGGTGCGCTTCGGCCCGCCCGCCGTCTGCGTGGTGATGACGAGCGCAGGCTACCCGCGCAGCTTCGCGACGGGCGCGGCGATCTCCGGCCTCGAAGCGCTCGACGGCCTGGCCGACGCCAAGGTGTTTCACTCCGGCACGCGCCGCGGCGCGGGCGGGGGCTGGGAGACGGCCGGCGGGCGCGTCGTCGGCGTGACCGCGCGCGGGCGCGACCTGGCGGCGGCGCAGGCGCGCGCCTACGAGCTCGTCGCGCGCATCCACTTCCGAGGGGCGCACTTCCGGCGGGACATCGCCGCGCGCGCGCTCGGCGCGAAGCGGCCGTGATCGTCGGGCTCGCCGAGGCGCTCGAGCGCCTCGCGCGGGGCGAGCTCGTCGCGTACCCGACCGAGACCGTGTACGCGCTGGGCGCGGACGCGTTCTCGCACCCGGCGCTGGAGCAGCTCCTCGCCGCGAAGGGCCGGGCGGGCGACCGCGGCCTGTCGGTCTTGATCCGCGACCGCGCCGCGCTCGCGCGCCTGGCGCCGGGGCTGCCGAAGCCGGCCGACGCGCTCGCGGCGCGCTTCTGGCCCGGGCCGCTCACGCTCGTGGTGCCCGTGGCCGACGCCGCCTTCGCGGAGGTTTCGACACCAATCGGTGTAGGGTTCCGCTGCTCGCCGCAGCCGACCGCGGCAGCGCTCGCGCGCGCCGCGCCGCACCCGATCGTCTCGACCAGCGCCAACCGCAGCGGCGAGCCGCCGGCCACGAACGCGGCCGAGGTCGAGGCGGCGTTCGGGCCCGGGCTCGCCGTGCTGGGCGGCGAGCCGGCCGGCGGGCGCGCGCCGTCGACCGTGGTCGCGGTCGACGTCGACGGCGGGCTGCGCGTGCTGCGCCCGGGCGAGCTCTCCGAGGCCGAGCTCCGCGCCGCGGCCGGCTTGCCCGCCCGCCCTGCCGCAGACTAGAATCGCATTCTAGTTCCAATTCGGGATCGCGTTGGCCCAGTCGCTGAAGCTCCTGCGCTCCATCTCCCCGCCGAAGCAGGCGCGCAGCGAGCAGACCGCCCGGCGGATCCTCGACGCCGCCCAGGCGCTGATCGAGCGCCAGGGGCTCGCGGCGCTGTCGATCCCCGAGGTCGTGCGCCGCGCGCGCTCGTCCACGGGCAGCTTCTACGCGCGCTTCGCGGACAAGAACGCGCTGCTGGGCGCGCTCGAGGAGCGCTTCTTCGACGAGGTGCTGGGCGTGGTCGACGAGCTGGCCGACGTCGAGCGCTGGCGGGGCCGGCCGACGCGCGAGCTCGTCTACGCATGCAACCTGGAGATGCTGCGGCGCCTGCGCGCGCACGCGCGGCTCGTCTGCGCGTTCATGTTCCGCTCCGCGCACGAGGCCACGTTCGCCACGCACGTGAAGCGCTTCCACGAGCGGCTCACGGCGCGCATGCGCGAGCTGTTCCTGTCGCGGCGCAGCGAGATGAGCCACCCCGATCCCGAGGCCGCCGTCGACCTCGTGCTCGAGCTCGCCTTCACGCTCATGCAGGCGCGCATCCTGTTCGCGGGGCGCGCCGCCCCGGCGCACGAAGGCGGCGACGAGCCGCTCGCGCGCGAGCTCACGCGCATGTTCCTGGCATACGTCGGGGCGGAGGTCTAGGTGGAGGCCGGCGGCAACGGCTTCGTCGGCCCCGGCGCGGACGCCTCGTTCCGCGCGAACCCGCACCCGATCCTCGCGTTCCTGCGCGAGCACCAGCCGCTCGCCAGGACGCCGCTCGGCCCCTGGGCGATCACGCGCTACGCGGACGTGACGCGGCTCTTGCGCGAGGTGCGCTGCGGCATGCGCCGGCGGGACGGCACGCCCTTCCTCATCCCGGCCGAGCGCGGCCCGAACGGGCTCGACGCGAACGACTTCATGCTGCTGCAGGACGGCGCGCCGCACGCGCGCCTGCGCAAGCTCGTCGCGAAGGCGTTCACGCCGCGCATGGTCGAGCGCCTGCGTCCCGAGGTGCAGGAGGTCTCCGACGCGTGCATCGACCGCGTGCTCGAGAAGGGCTCGCTCGACGTCGCGGAGGACCTCGCGCGCGTCGTGCCCTCGACGATCATCTGCAAGATGCTCGGCGTGCCGCTCGCCGACCGGCCGCGCTTCACGGAGTGGACGGCGCACGCCACGCACGCGCTCGCGGTGCAGTTCGCGCCGTCGAGCGCGCTGGCGCTCGCGCAGCCCGCGCTCGAGAAGCTCACCGAGTACTTCGTGGCGCTCGCCGACGAGCGGCGCCGCGCGCTGGGCGACGACCTGCTCTCGGAGCTGATCCGCGCCGAAGAGGACGGCGACCGCCTGTCGAGCGCGGAGCTGATCGTGCAGGCCGTCGGCCTGCTCGGCGCGGGCTTCGAGACGACGATCGGGCTGATCGGCCTCGGCGTGCGCCAGCTGCTCCTGCACCCCGGCGAGCTCGCGCGGCTCGTCGCCGACCCGGGGCTCGTCGCGGGCGCGGTCGAGGAGTGCCTGCGCTTCGACCCGCCGATCCTCGGCACCGTGCGCATCCTGCACGAGCCGTTGGAGTGGCACGGCCAGACGCTGCCGCCCGACGAGCCCGTGCTCGCGCTGCTCGCCGCCGCGAACCGCGACCCGCGCGCCTACGACGAGCCCGATCGCTTCGACATTACACGAATCGGTGTACCCCACTGGGGCTTCGGCGGCGGCGAGCACTTCTGTCTGGGCGCACACCTGGCGCGGCTCGAGGCGCAGCTCGCGATCGGCACCCTGGTGCGGCGCCTGCCCGGGCTCGGGCTCGAGAGCGAGCACATCGAGTGGAGCGATTCGCTCTTCCGAGTCCCCGCGAAGCTGCCGGTCCGGTTCCGAGCCTAGAGCGGTCCGATGCGGAGGCGCAGCTCCCTGGGCGCGCCCTCGCCGAGCGCGGCGCGCAGGCGCGCGAAGATGCGGGGCTTCTCGAGCTGGATGCGCTGCATCCAGGCCGAGTCGCGCACGCGGGCGTGCACGATGCCGTTCCGCACGCCGTCGGGCCGGCAGTGCGCGCGGAGCTCGGGACCGACCGCCTCGTCCCAGGCGCGGATCACGGCGACCGCCTGGGCGGTCGCGCCGAGGCCGACCTCGTCCAGCAGCTTGGGCAGGAGCGCACCCAGCGACTCGGCGGGGCCCCGCCGGCGCCCGGGCGCGGTGCGGGCGGGGTCTCGCCGGCGGATCTCGGGTCGCTCCACGGTGCCATCTTACCCGCGTGCTAACCTCGCCGCTGCCATGCCCCAGCGAAAAGCCCAGACGCTGCGCTGCGATTTCTGCGGCGCCGACTGCCAGCGCGTGCGGCGCGTGGCCCTCGACCAGGGCTACGACCGGCTCTCCCAGCGCCACGTGGTGCGCTATGCGTGCGAGGCGTGCTCCCGCCAGAAGGAGAGCCGGCGCGCGAACGCCGTTGACTCCCGCCCCGAGCCCTTATAGCTTCGCCGCTTCGCTCGCCGGGGTTTGCGGGAGCGGCCGGCGGAGGTTTCCCCGTAATGGTCAAAGTTCGTCTGTATCGCACCGGCGCGCGCGGAAAGCCGTCGTACAGGATCGTCGTCATGGACCAGCGCAAGAAGCGCCAGGGCCGCGTGCTCGAGCTGCTCGGCACGTACGAGCCGCGCGGCGCGGGCGGCATCCAGTACTCGGAGTCCGCGCTCGCGAAGTGGGTCGAGCGCGGCGCCCAGGTGTCGAGCACGGTCGCGACGCTCGTCGCCCGCCACAAGCGCGCCGCTGCTGCGGCGTCACCGGGGGCGTGAGTTGCCCGTGAAGGAGCTGGTCGAGTTCATCGCGCGAACCCTGGCCGACGAGCCCGAAGAGGTGGAGTGCGTCGCCGCCGAGGATCGCGTGGTGGAGCTCCGGCTCGCCCCCGACGACGTGGGCAAGATCATCGGCCGCCGCGGCAAGACCGCGAAGGCCATCCGCACCCTGCTCGCGGTCGCGGGCGAGGGCTGGGACGTCGACATCGCCGGGCACGGCGAGGACGACGAGTTCGAAGACGACGAGGACGACCAGGAGTGAGACTTGGCGGCCACTCGAAGCGCAGAGGATTCCCCGGCGCCGCGAGGCCCCGCCGAGGCTGACTGGGTCGAGCTCGGCCGGGTCGTCCGCCCGCACGGGCTCGACGGCGGCCTGCTCGTCGCTCTGCACGGGGACGACCCCGCAAACCTGCTCGCGGTCCGCACGCTGCGCCTCGTCGGCGACCCGGGCGCGATCCCGTTCGTGGTCGAGCGCTGCGAGCCCGCGGGCGCTGGCGCGCACGGAAGCGCGCGGGTGCGCCTGTGGCTGCGCGGGCTCGACACGCGCGAGCGCGCCGAGCGCTTCGCGGGCGCGGCCCTGCAGATCCGCGCGGCCGAGCTGGCCGAGCTGCCCGAGGGCGAGTTCTACTGGCGCGACCTGATCGGGCTCACCGCGCGGGGCCCCGACGGCGCGCGGCTCGGCGTCGTGGCCGAGATCCTGCCCACGGCCGGCGCCGACGTGCTCGTGATCCGGCGCGACGGCCCGGACCTGCTGCTCCCCGCGATCGAGGGCATGGTCGCGCGCCTGGACCGCGAGAGCCGCGAGCTGTGGCTCGACCCGCCGGCGGGCTTGCTCGAGGCTGCGCCATGAGCGGGCCGCGCATCGACGTCGTCACGATCTTTCCCGAGCTGGTCGAGCACTTCCTCGCCGGCTCGCTGCTCGGCCGCGCGCGCGAGGACGGCCGGGTCGACGTGCGCGTGGCCGACCTGCGCCGCTTCACGAGCGACCGACACCACAGCGTCGACGACGCGCCGTACGGCGGCGGCGACGGCATGGTGCTGCGCTGCGAGCCCGTGGTGGCCGCGGTCGAGGCGGTCGCCGAGCCCGGCGCGCGCGTGCTCGCGCTCTGCCCGCGCGGCCGCAAGTTCGACCAAGCGCTGGCGCGCGAGCTCGCGGGCGAGCGCCAGCTCGTGCTCCTGGCCGGCCGCTATGCCGGCTTCGACGAGCGAATCTTCGCGCTCACGGGTGCGGAGCCGCTCTCGATCGGAGACTATGTGCTCGCTGGGGGAGAGCTCGCGGCCTTGGTGGTGACCGAAGCGGTGACGCGGCTCGTGCCGGGGGTGGTCGGGAACCCGATCTCTGCGGCCGAAGACTCGTTCTCGGGCGAAGCGCTCGAGCATCCGCTCTTCACGCGCCCGCGGGAATTCCGCGGGCTGGCCGTTCCCGACGTGCTGCTCTCCGGCGACCACGCGGCGATCGCGCGCTGGCGCGCCCACGAGGCCGAGCGCGTGACGCGCGCCCGGCGCCCCGACCTTCTTGTTTCGAATGGAGTGAAGCGATGAGACAGATCCGAGACCTCGAGACGCCGGAGCGGCCGGACGTCCCCGATTTCCGTCCAGGCGACACCGTGCGCGTGCACGTGCGGATCGTCGAGGGCGACAAAGAGCGCGTGCAGGTGTTCGAAGGCGTGGTGTTGCAGCGGCGGCGCGGCGGCGCGTCGTCGAGCTTCGTGGTCCGCAAGATGTCGTACGGGGTCGGCGTCGAGCGGATCTTCCCGTTGCACTCGCCTGCGATCGCCAAGATCGAGCTGAAGGCGCGCGGCCGCGTGCGGCGCTCACGGCTCACCTATCTGCGCGATCTCTCGGGCAAGGCGGCGCGCATCCGCGAGCAGGAGGCGTTCGCGAACCAGCCCGGCGCGGCCAGTGAGTCGGCGCCGAAGGAAGAGACTCCACCGGACGCATGAGGATCCACGGGATCCACCTTCGCGGCCTTTCGGCACCGGCGGGGGATCATCCGCTCGGTCTCGATCCCGGCTACACCGTGGTGTGTCTGCCGGACGCCGCGGAGGCGCGGCGCTTCCTCGAGCTGATCGAAGCGCTGCTCTACCCGAGCAGCGACGACGTGGCGAGCCGCGACACGCGCGGGCGCGCCGTGCTGTCGCTCGCGCTGCGCAGCGACGCGTACGTGATCGCCGCGGACTTCGCGCGCGGGCGCATCAGTCTGGGGCGCCAGGACGCGAAGGACGGCGGCTACCAGGCGCTGTCGAGCGATCCGCGCGAGATCGAGGACTACGGGCTCGCGGTCGGCCTGCCGCAGCCGGGCGATTTCCGGCGCCTCCACGTGTGCGGGCTCGGCGCGGCGCGCGGCGACGACCTCCTGCCCGCGCGGCGCCCTGCGCCCGAGCCGGTGCCGCAGCCTGCGCCGGCTCGCGCCGCCGCGCGCAGCGGCACCGCGGAGCGGGAGGACCGCGGCAGGGAACGCGCGCGCCTCCTGGCCGAGCACGAGCAGCAGGTGCTCGCGCTCGCGCACGAGCGGGCGAAGCGCGAAGGCGCGCTCGAGCGCGCGCTGGCCGCCGCGCGCGCGGGCCGCGTGCGCAGCGAGGAGCGCATCCACGAGCTGCGCTCGCTCGAGGCCGAGCTCGCGCAGCTCGAGCGCCAGCACAAGTCGACGCTCGTCGAGCTGGAGAAGAACGCGGCGCTCGGTGACGTGGTCGAGGACTTCGACGCGCGCGTCGCGCACTTCCGCGCGCTCATGGGGAGTCGCGACTCGGAGCGCGCGGCGATCGACGAGACGCGCGCCGAGGTGCTCGCCGAGCGTGCGCGGCTGCGCAGCGCGCCCCGCCGCCAGCTCGCGCCGATCGCGCTCGGGCTGACGCTCGGCGTCGCGGGTGCCGCGGCCGGCGCCGTCGGCTACCCCGTCGGCTACGGCCTCGCGGCGCTGGGGCTGCTCGCGCTGCTCGGCGCGCTCGCGCTGGCGCGCGCGGCGCGCAGCCAGCTCGCGCGCTCCGAGGCGCTGCTCGCCGCACTGCGCGTGCGCGAGCGCGGCTCGGAGCGGCGCTTCGAGACCGAGGGCGCGCAGGTCCGCGGGCTCCTGGTCTCCCTCGGGCTGGACTCGATCGACGCGCTTGCCGCGGCGGCAACGCGCTACGGCGAGCTCGCCGAGAAGGCCGAGCTCGAGAAGCGGCGCCTCGCGGAGCTCGTGCTGCGCTATCCGTCGGGAGCACGCGAGGAGCTCGCGGCGCTCGAGCGCGACCGCGGCCAGAGCGATGCGATCGCGGCCGTGCGCGCGGCGCGCGACGCACTGCTGGCGCTGCCCGCCGAGATCGCGCTGCCCGCGCTGCCGCCCGAGCCCGCGCCGGCACCGCCCGAGCTCGAGCTCGCGCCCGCCGAGGCCAAGCCCGACGAGGACGACACCGATACGCCGCGCGAGCCGCTGCCGGAGCCCGCACCCGCACCCGCGCCCGCGGCGCAAGCGGAGCTCAGCCCGTCGCTGTGGGTCGAGGCGGCGGCGCGCGTGGTCGGCCGCTCCGACACCGACGTGCGCGCACGGCTCGCGCCCGCGCTGTCGGTCTACCTGCGCGCGCTCACCGCGGGCACGTTCACGAGCGCGCGGCGCGTCGATGACGGCGACTGGGTGCTGCGCGGCGCCGCCCGCGACGAGCAGCCGTTCCGTGCGCTGCCTGACCGCGAGCAGGCGCTGGTCTGCCTGGCGTTCCAGCTGGCGCTGCACGAGGCGCTCGCGAGCGAGCGGCGCGTGCCGCTCTTCGTCGGCCCCGAGCTGCCCGTGCGCGGCGACGCCGAGGCGCGCGCGTTCGGCCGCGCCCTGAAGCGCCTGTCGGCCGTCGTGCAGGTGGTCCAGGCGTGCGGCGGCGACGGGCCCTTCGGCGAGCACGCCGCGAAGTCCCTCTCGCTGTAGCGCTCACTCGACCTGGAAGGCGTCACAAAAGTGTGTCAGCTCGGGCGGCTCGCGGCTGGCGTCGATCGCGATCACGTCGAAGCGCAGGCGCGCCGCCCGCGGCAGCTCGCCGCGCGCGAGCAGCTCGGCTGCGGCGGCGGCGATGCGGCGCTGCTTCCGCGGGTCGACCGACTCGGCGGCCGTGCCGAAGCGGTCGCCGCGCCGCAGCCGGACCTCGACGAACACGAGCGCGCCGCCGCGCAGCGCCACGAGGTCGAGCTCGGCGTGCCGCAGGTGCACGTTGCGGGCGAGGATGCGGTAGCCGCGCGCGACGAGATAGCGCTCGGCGAGCGCCTCGCCGGCGCGGCCGACGGCTCGTCGGTCTCGCGCAGTCACCCGTGCACCTCGAACGCTGGGGTGAGGCGCGTTGGCTGAGACGAGCGTAGGGCTCGAGCGGGCTTGCGTCTACGTGGTGGCGACGCCGATCGGCAACCTCGAGGACCTGTCGCCACGCGCGGTGCGCGTACTGCGCGAGGTGGCGGTGATCGCGTGCGAGGACACGCGGCACACGGCCATCTTGTGCCGCCACTTCGGCATCGAGACACCGCGCGTGTCGCTCCACGCGCACAACGAGGCGCGCCGCGTGCCGGAGCTGCTCGCGCGCCTCGAGCGCGGCGAGTCGCTCGCGCTCGTCTCGGACGCGGGCACGCCGCTCGTCTCCGATCCCGGCGAGCGGCTCGTGCGCGCGGCGCTCGAGGCGGGCTTCGCAGTCGTGCCCGTGCCGGGCGCGTCGGCGGTGCTGGCCGCGCTGGTCGCGAGCGGCTTCGCGCCGCGGCCGTTCGCGTTCGCAGGCTTCCTGCCGCGCCGCGGGGCCGAGCGCGCGCGCGAGCTCGAGGCGCTGGCGCGCTTCCCCGGCGCGCTCGTGCTGTTCGAGGCGCCGAACCGCGCGGCCGCCACGTTGGCCGACCTGCGCGCCGCGCTCGGGCCGCGCCGCGTCGCGCTCGCGCGCGAGCTGACCAAACGACACGAGACGGTGTTGCGCGGCGTGCTCGGCGAGCTCGAGCTCCACGAGCTGCGCGGCGAGCTCGCGATCGTCGTCGAAGGCCCGCCGCCCGGCGCAGGCGAGCCCGAGGCGTCCGCGGACGAGATCGACGCCCAGATCGCGCGGCTCCTCGCCGCGGGCCGCACCGCGCGCGACACGGCGCGCGAGATCGCGGCGCGCTTCGGGCTCGCGCGCCGCGACGCGTATGCGCGCGTGCTGGGGCGCCGCGGCGGCTAGAGCGCCTCGCCCGCGGCGAGGCGCGCGGCCTCGCGCTCGTCGATCACGCGCACGCCGAGCTCGCGCGCCTTCTCCAGCTTCGAGCCCGCGTTCTCTCCGGCCAGCAGGAAGTCGGTCTTCTTCGACACCGAGCCCGAGATCTTCGCGCCCGCCGCTTCGAGCCGCTCCTTCCAGGTGGAGCGCGGCTCGCCGAGCGTGCCGGTGATGACGATCGTCTTGCCCGCGAGCGCCTCGCTCTTCGCATGCGCGACGACGGGCGCGCTCTCCACGTCGAGCAGCGCGCGCAGGCGCTCCCACTCCGCGCGGTTCTCGGGGTCGTCGAACCAGAGCCGCAGCGTCTCGGCGATCGTCGGACCGATCTCGTCGACGGCCTCGAGCTGCTCGGCCGTGGCGGCGGCCAGCCGCGCCACGTCGGGAAACGCGCGCGCCAGCACGGCCGCCACGCGCTCGCCGACGTGCGGGATGCCCAGCGCATAGATCAGGCGCGCGGCCGACACGCGCCGCGCCTTCGCGAGCGCGTCGACCAGGTTCTGCGCCGACTTCTCGCCCATGCGGTCGAGCTCGGCCAGGCGCACGGCGTCGAGCGCGAAGAAGTCGGACGGATGCGCGACGAGCTTCGCGTCGATGAGCTGGTCGACCAGCTTTTCGCCGAGCCCTTCGATGTCGAGCGCGTGGCGGCTCGCGAAGTGGCGCAGCCGCTCGCGCAGCTTCGCGGGGCAGCGCCGGTTCGGGCAGCGCAGCGCGACCTCGCCCTCCGCGCGCACGACCTTCGTGCCGCACACCGGGCACGCCTCGGGCAGGCGAAACTTTTCCGTGTGGGGCGGGCGCGCGCCGGCGACGACCTTGACCACCTTCGGGATCACGTCGCCCGCGCGCTCGACGAACACGGTGTCGCCCACGCGCACGTCCAGCCGCTCGATCTCGTCCTGGTTGTGCAGCGTCGCATGCTCGACGGTGACGCCGCCGATCGATACGGGCTCGAGCACCGCGACCGGCGTCAGCGTGCCCGTGCGGCCCACCGACACTTCGATCGCGCGCACGCGCGTCGTCTGCTGGCGCGGCGGGAACTTGTACGCGACGGCCCAGCGCGGCGAGCGGTTCAGCGTGCCGAGCCGCCGCTGCAGCGCGAAGTCGTCGACCTTGATCACGCTGCCGTCGATCTCGTAGCGCAGCCCGTCGCGGTCGCGCAGCAGCATCTCGTGGAACTCGATGGCTCCCCCGATGTCGACGCCGGACGCGCGCTGCGGGTCGACGCGGAAGCCCAGCTCGCGCAGCCTGGCGGCGAGCTCGCTCTGCGACTTCGCGCCGAGCGCCGCCTCGCCGCGGCCGATGCCGTACACGAAGAACTCGAGCGGCCGCGCGGCCGCCACCTTGGGGTCGAGCTGGCGCAGCGTGCCGGCGGTCGAGTTGCGCGGGTTCGCGTAGAGCTCGAGCCCCTGCTCGGCGCGCTCCGCGTTCCACTTCCGGAATGCGGCGATCGGCATCAGCACCTCGCCGCGCACCTCGAGCAGCTCGGGCGGCTCTGTGCTCTGCAAGCGCTGCGGGATCGAGCGCACGGTGCGGAGGTTGTGGCCGATCTCCTCGCCGGTCCGGCCGTCGCCGCGCGTCGAGCCCGACGTGAAGAGGCCGCGCTCGTACACGAGCTCGACGGCAACGCCGTCGTACTTGGGCTCGGCCGTGTACGCGAGGTCGCCGGTGTGTGCGAGGTACTTCCGCACGCGCGCGTCGAACGCCAGCACCTCCTCGCGGCGGGTCGTGTTGTCGAGCGACAGCATCGGAATGCCGTGCACCACCGTGCCCAGGCCTGCGACTCGCTCGCCGCCGACCCGCTGCGTGGGCGAATCCGCGCTCACCCACTCGGGGTGCCGCGCCTCGATGTCGCGCGCCTCGCGGAAGAGCGCGTCGTACTCCGCATCCGAGATCAGCGGGTCGTCGAGCACGAAGTAGCGGTGGTTGTGGAGCTCGAGCTGGGTCCGCAGCTCCCGGAGGCGGGCGTGCTCCTGGTCCTCTCGCGTCGCCACTGGGCCGGATCATGCCATCCCCGCCCGAGCCTTTCTGTGGGTAGAAAAGGTTCACTCTTGGGTAAGCTCGTGCCGAAGAGGATCGGGATGGATGGGGATCCCACACTGGTCTCGGGTGCCGACTGGGGCCCGCTCCTGGCCGCGCTCGATCGGGGCGTCGTCCGCGTGGCGGACGGCCGGGTCGTGGCGGCCAACGCGGCCTTCGGGCGCTGGGCGGGGCTGCCGCCGCAGGAGCTCGCGGGCCGCGCGGTCGCGGAGCTCTTCGCGGACGTGGGCGACCGCCCGTTGGACGAGCTGCAGGCGGGCGATGGCTTCGCGGTGCGCGACCTGTCGGGGCGGCTGCGCCCGATCTCGCTCGCGCGCGTGTCCGCCGGGCTGTGGCTCGTGCTCGATCGCGAGCGCGAGAGCCGCCTCGAGCGCGAGGTCTGGCGGCTCGCCAGCGAAAAGCGCAGCCAGCCGCCCGCGGCGACGGACGCGCCGCTCGGCGGCGAGCAGATCGGCATGATCGAGCACGAGATCCGCACCGCCGTCACCGCCGTGCGCGGCTACCTCCGCTGGCTCGGCAGCGAGCGCGATCGCCTGCTCGAGCCCGAGCACTGGACCTTCGTGCGCGAAGCGCGTCGCGCGATCGAGCGCATCGGCCCGCTGCTCGACAACCTGCTCGAGCTGGCGCGCAGCGGCGAGGCGCTGCCGAGCGGCCGCAAGCCGCTGCGGCTGCACGAGGTCCTCGAGCTCGCCGTGCGCACCGCCCGCCCCCTCCTCGCCGACCGCGGCGTCCTTGTCGAGTGCGAGCTCGGCGCCGTGCCCGATGCGCTGCTCGGCGACCCCGAGCGCCTCGAGCAGGTGTTCGTGAACCTGCTGGCGAACGCCGCCGCGTTCTCGCCCGAGGGCGCGCGCGTGCGCGTCGCGTCCGACCTGGCCGAGCTCGACGACGGCGCCTGGCTGCAGGTCGCGATCCGCGACGAGGGCCCGGGCGTCACGCGCGGGGACGCCGAACGAATCTTCCGGCCCTTCGTGCGCGGACCGCGCGCCCAGGGCTCGAGCTCGGCCGGCGTGGGGCTCGGCCTGGCGATCTGCCGCCGCATCGTGTCTGCGCACGGCGGGCGCATCGAGGCCGTACCCGAGCTGGGCTACGGCCTGTTCCGCGTGAGTCTGCCCAGCGGCCAGAGGGGGAGCGAGCGATGAAGCGAACGGGAGTGCCGCGCACGGTGCCGCAGCGCAAGACGATCCTCGTCGTCGACGACGCCGAGGTGATCCGCACGTATCTGAAGAACCTGCTGCCCATGAAGGGCTACGACGTGCTCCTGGCCGAGGACGGCCTGAAGGCCATGGAGCTCCTGAACGGCGGCGCGCGGCCGGACGTGATCGTGCTCGACGTCATGATGCCGGGCATCGACGGCATCGAGGCGCTGCGCAAGATCAAGCAGCTCCTGCCGGACGTGCCGGTGATCATGCTGTCGGTCGTCGGCAAGGCGGGCACCGTCGTCGACGCGATGAACCTGGGCGCGGCCGACTACATCAACAAGCCGTTCGAGGAGGAAGAGCTCGAGATCGCGCTCAAGAAGGTGCTCGAGATCGAGAACCTGAAGGGCGAGCGCGAGGACCTGCGCGAGCGGCTGCGCGAGCACGAGGCGCGCGAGCGGACGTCGTCCCTGTGGGCGTCCGCGAAGATGGTGCGCATCAAGGAGATCCTCGAGCAGGTCTCCGACGCGGACGTCACGATCCTGATCCACGGCGAGAGCGGCGTCGGCAAGGAGGTCGTCGCGCGCACCACGCACGACCTGTCGAACCGCCGCGAGAACCGCTTCGTGAAGGTGAACTGCGCGGCGCTGCCGGAGGAGCTGCTCGAGAGCGAGCTCTTCGGCTACGAGCGCGGCGCTTTCACGGGGGCGTCGTCGCGCAAGGCCGGCAAGTTCGAGGTCGCGAGCGGCGGCACGATGTTCCTCGACGAGATCGGCGAGATGAGCCCGAAGCTCCAGGCGAAGCTCCTGCAGGTGCTGCAGGACGGCGAGTTCTCGCGCCTGGGCGGCGACACGGACGTGCACGTCGACGTGCGCGTGCTGGCCGCGACCAACCGCAACCTCGAGGAGATGGTGCGGAAGGGCTCCTTCCGCGAGGACCTCTACTACCGGCTGAACGTGGTGAACGTCTGGGTCCCTCCGCTGCGTGAACGCCGCGAGGAGATTCCCGTGCTGGTCGACCACTTCCGCCTGCTGTACAGCGCCAAGTACGGCCGCGAGCTCGCCGGGATCTCCGACCGGCTCATGCGGGGCTTCCTCGACTACTCGTGGCCCGGAAACGTGCGCGAGCTCGAGAACATGGTGAAGCGCATCGTCGTCCTACAGAGCGAGGATGCGATCGCAGACGAGATCTTTGGGGCGGCCGCCTCGGCGGCGCGTCTTGCGCCCGCGCCCGTGTCGGGCGGCGGTCCCGGCGCGGGAGCCGGGCCAGCGGCCGACGCCGAAGCCGGCGACGGGCCGATCTCGCTGCGCGACATCGGCCGCAAGGCCGCCCGCGAGGCCGAGCGCGAAGCCCTCAAGCGCGTGCTCTACCAGACCAACTGGAACCGGAAGAAGGCCGCCCGGATCCTCGAGGTCTCGTACAAGACGCTGCTCCAGAAGATCAAGGAGTGCGGGCTGGGCGAGTGACCTCCCGACGGGGGCGCGCGCGCGATTCTTCGCGGAAAAGTCTCTCGGAATACGCGCGCTTCCCGTAATATGTAGCCCGCTTCCCACTGCCCCCCACCACCGGGCACCAGGGCCGTCGCAGTGCCTTGGCACGCTTGTGGCATGATGTCCGCGCCTAGCCGACCCCGGCATGGAAGCCGCGGTGTACCTGCGCGTCGGCGATCGCGAGCGCGCGCAGCGCCGAGCACGAGGGTGAACCGATGACCGCGAGAGACGTGCGCAGCGAAGCCGGCGTAAGCCTCGGCGACCTGTACGGCGTATTCCGCCGGCGCCGCCGCTGGTTCTTCGTGCCCTTCGGCGTCGGCGTGCTGCTCTCGGCCCTGGCCGCGCTGTTCTGGCCGCCCACCTACGAGGCCACCGCCACCGTCACCGTCGAGCCGCAGGTCATCCCCGACACCATGGCGGCGAGCGTCATCGCCGCGAAGACCGAGACGCGCTTCGACAACCTGAAGCTGCAGCTCCTCGCGCGCGACAGCCTGTCGAGCGTCATCAGCGACTTCAAGCTGTTCGAGGGGTCCACCGAGTCTCGCGAAGACCAGGTCGAGAAGCTGCGCAAGCGCATCACGATCGAGCCGCTGCCGCCCGCGATCATCGATCCGCGCAAGCCGATCGAGCTGAACTCGTTCTCGATCGCCTTCCGCGACCGCAGCCCGAAGACCTCGGCCGAGGTCTCGAACCGGCTCGCGCGCGACTTCATCTCCGCCAACCTGCGCGACCGCACCAGCCTCGCCGAGGGTGCGACGGAGTTCTTCGACCAACAGCTCCAGAAGGCGCGCCAGGACCTGGCCGACCTCGCCCGCCAGATCAGTGACTACAAGGAGAACTACCAGGGCGAGCTGCCGGAGCAGCTCGACCTGAACCGCGAGCGCCTCGAGCGCGACCGCCTGGACCTGGCGACCACCGAGTCGAAGGCCGAGGCCGCGAAGGATCAGGTCCGCCTCCTCACGCAGCAGATCCAGGACATGCACAACGCGTCGGAGACCGACGCGACGGATCCGTCGCTGCGCAAGCACACGCTCGAGCTCGAGCTGAATCGGCTCCTGTCCGCGGGCAAGACCGACAAGTACCCCGACGTGATCCAGACGCGCGCCGAGATCGCGGCGCTCGACGAGCTGATCCAGAAGCGCGCCGAGGAGCCGGGCCCGGCTTCGCGCGACGAGATCATGATGCGCGACAAGCTGCGCGACTACGAAGTCGACGGCAGCGTGTACTCGGGCGAGATCGAGCGCCTGAAGGCCGACATCGCCGAGTACGAGCAGCGCATCGAGAACACGCCGCGCCGCGCGGCCGAGCTCGACCACCTGGAGTCGCAGTACAAGAACACCACCGAGTCGATCCGCTCGCTGCAGTCGCGCCAGCTCGATGCGGAGATCGGCCGCACGCTCGAGCAGAACAACAAGGGCGAGCGCTTTCGGGTGATCGAGTCTGCGGAGCTGCCGACGTCGCCCATCCGCCCGAACCGCCCGGTGTGGTTCCTGGCCGGCGTGATCCTGGGCGGCATGATCGGCATGGGCTCGCTCGTCGTGCGCGAGATGAGCGACCAGAGCTTCCACCGCGTGATCGACCTGCAGGACGCGATCGGCCTGCCCGTGCTGGCCGCCGTGCCCGAGCTCGCCGGCGAGACCGCGCCGGCGCCGCGCCGCTTCCGCCTGTTGCCGCGCCTGGGAGCGTCGCGTGTATAACCGCTTCTTCGGTCTCGACTCGGATCCGTTCCGGGTGAACCCGGACCCGCGCTTCCTCTACATGTCGGAGAGCCATGCGGAGGCGCTGGCGACGCTCGTCTACGCGGTGCAGGAGCACAAGGGCTTCATCACGCTGACCGGCGAAGTCGGGACCGGCAAGACCACGATCCTGAACGCGCTGCTCCACAAGCTCGGCCCGCTGGTGCAGACCGCGTACATCTTCAACACGTCGCTCACCGTCGAGGACCTGTTCGCGGCGCTGTTCGAGGAGCTCGAGCTCGACTGGCAGGATCCGTTCCGGAAGACGGCCGCGCTCTCGCGCCTGAACAAGTACCTGATCGAGCGGATGACGAACGGGCTGCAGACGCTCCTCATCGTCGACGAGGCGCAGAACCTCTCGGACGCGATGCTCGAGGAGATTCGCATGCTGTCGAACCTCGAGACGCCGCAGTCGAAGCTCCTGCAGATCATGCTCGTGGGGCAGCCCGAGCTGGCTGACAAGCTCTCCCAGCCGGGCCTGCGGCAGCTGCGCCAGCGCGTCGAGCTGCGCCACGCGATCCGCCCGCTGCGCGCCGACGAGACCGCCGCGTACGTCCGCGAGCGTCTTCTCGTCGCCGGCCACCCGAAGGGCGACCTCTTCGCGGGCTCGGCGGAGCGCGCCGTGCACCGCTTCGCGCGCGGCATCCCGCGCGTCGTCAACGTGCTCTGCGACAACGCGCTGATCGCCGCGTTCGCGCGCGAGCAGACCAAGGTCTCGGCGCAGCTCGTCGAGCTGTCCGCTGCCGAGCTGGGATTGTCCGCGAATCCCGGCGATCCGCATTTCGTACGCGAGCGCGGCAACCCCGAGTCGAAGGCTCGGGCCGGCTGGCTGCGGCGCCTCTGGCGAAGAGGCGGCGCGGGTCCCCAGCCGGAGCTGTAGCCAGGAGGTCGTTCGAGGCATGGGCAAGATCCACGACGCGCTTCAGCGAGCTGAAGCGATGCGCCGCGGAAGCGAGGGTCCGAGCGTGGCCGAGCTGCCGGCTGCGGAGCTCACCGTTCCGGCGGTGGAGCCCGAGTCGCAGCCCGGCTGGCGCGAGCGCCGCAGGGCGAAGAAGGCCGCGAAGAAGAGCGCGAAGGCGGCGCGCGCGCGTCAGGTGCGCAGCCGCGAGACCCTGCTCGTCGGGGCCGCCGATTCGATGTACAGCGAGGAGTACCGCACGCTGCGCGCGCGCATCCAGTCGCTGCGGCGCACCCGCGACCTGCGCAGCATCGTCGTCAGCTCGTCCCGGCCCGGCGAGGGCAAGACGACGACGGCGGTGAACCTGGCGCTGTCGTTCGGCTGCGAGCGCGAGCACTCGACGTGCCTGGTCGACGCCGACCTGCGCACGCCGCAGGTGCACAAGTCGTTCGCGGGCGGCGTCGTGGGCCTGGCCGAGGTGCTCGAGGGCGACGCGAAGCTCGAAGAGGCGCTGATCGCCGTGCCCAACACGCGGCTCATGGTGCTGCCCGTGAAGGCGCTGCCGACCGCGCCGTCGGAGCTGCTCTCCGCGCGCGCGATGACCGACCTCCTCGCGGAGCTGCACACGCGCTTCAACACGGTGATCTTCGACGCGCCGCCGGTGCTCGGCCTGCCCGACACCGTGACGCTCGTCGACCACTGTGACTCGGCGCTGTTCGTCGTCGGCGCCGGGCGCGTGCCGCGCGAGGACGTCGAGGCAGCGCTCGAGCGCCTGGACGCGAACAAGTTGATCGGTGTCGTTTTGAACCGCTGCGACCGCAACGAGATCGGTTATCTCGGGGCGTACGGCTACGGGAAGTCCTAGCGGCCGCAGCTAGGGGGGACGCGGCGATGCGCATCTTTGCAGCAATCCTCGTCGTGCCCTGGCTGGTGGCGCTGGTCCTGACGCCGGCGACGATCCGCTTCGCGCACCGGCGCGACTGGCTCGACCGTCCGACGGAGCGCAAGGCGCACAAGGCGCCGGTCGCCATGCTCGGCGGCGTGGCCGTGTTCGCGTCGGTGTTCCTCGGCGTGGGCGTGCTCATCCCGTTCGTCCGCGAGCTGCGCGAGCTCACGTTCGGCGAGGGCTCGCTGGGCGGGCTCGCGCTCGGCTGCGTGCTCATGGTCGCGCTCGGGCTGTGGGACGACCTGTACGACATGGCGCCGCTGCGCAAGCTCACCGGGCAGGTCGCCATCGCCGCCCTCACGTGGGCGCTCGGCTTCCAGGTCGGGCCGATCGAGCTGCCCTTCGGGCTGATGCTCGTCGACTCGCCGCCGGTTTCGTTCGCGGTGACCGTGGCGTGGATCGTGGTCGTCGCGAACGCGTTCAACCTGATCGACGGCATGGACGGGCTCGCGTCGGGCGTCGCGCTCGTCACGGCCCTCACCGTGTTCCTGCTCGCGAACCAGAACGGCGCGACCGTGCCCGTGGTCGCGGCGCTCGCACTGTCGGGCGCGCTCGCCGGCTTCTTGCGTTTCAACCTGCCCCCCGCACGCATCTTCCTCGGCGACGCAGGCGCGCTCTCGATCGGCTACATGACCGCGGTGCTCGCGCTCGCGTCGTACCAGAAGGCGCCCGCGGCCGTGGCCCTGGTCGTGCCGCTGCTCGTCCTGGGGCTGCCGCTGCTCGACACCGCGCTCGCGGTGATCCGCCGTGGGCTCTCGCACCTGTCTTCGCACGGCGCGCGCGGGCTCACCGTGCGCGAGCTCATCGCGGCGGTCACCCGCGCGGACCGAGGTCACTTGCACCATCTGCTTCTGCGCAACGGTCTCTCCGTGAACGAGTCCCTGGTCGTCCTGTACGCGCTGTGCATCGTGCTGGCGTCGCTCGGGCTCCAGACGCGCGCGATGAGCACCGAGCTGCGCTTCGGGCTGGTCGCGGCGCTGCTCGTGTCGGGCTACGTGGCGTTGCGCGCGCTCGAGCGGCGCGCGGGGCGCCGCGAGGCCGAGGCGGCCTTGCAGGCGGACGCGCGGGCGGCGGAGCTCGCCGAGAGCCGGCGCGCGGCGGGGTAGGGCGATGATCGAGACCGCGTTCGACTACCTGCAGTTCCCGTACGCCTTCCTCGCGATCATCGTGATCGGCCTGCTCCTGTGGCGCCCGCTCGCGGGCCTGCTCTTGCTCGTCGCGATGTACCCGATGGACCCGTACTCGCCGCGCCTGCCCGTGCCCGGCATCAACACCGAGACGGTGCTGCTCGGGCTGGCGTTCGCGGTCACCACGCTGCGCTTCGGCCCGCGCCTGCCGCCGCTGCGTTACTCGGCGCCGGTCGTGGGCTTCGTCGCCATGACGCTGCTCGCCTTCGTCATCGCGATCCCGTGGGCGAGGAACGCGGAGACGCAGACGGGCGTCAACGCGCTGTGGTTCATCTTCAAGTTCTGGAAGAGCATCACGTTCAGTGCGCTGCTCTTCTTCTGCTCGTACTGGTGGTTCAAACGGCCGAAGGACCGCATCTGGCTGCTCGAGGCGATCTCGGTCGGCGTGCTCATCAGCTGCGCCGCGGGGCTCGCCGACGCCATCTTCGGCATCACGGTCACGAGCGAGGACGGGCGTGCGTCGGGCCTGCAGGGCGATCCGAACGCGATGGCCGAAGCCGTCGGCTCGATGATGTTCGTGTCGCTCTACCTGGCGCTGTACGTGCGCGAGATCGGCTGGTTCCGCCGCGCCGTACACGGATTCGTGTACCTGTTCTCGCTCGGGATGGTCGTCATCTCGCTGTCGCGCGGGAACTGGGTGGCGCTGATCGCCGCGCACTTCGTGTTCTTCCTGTTCTTCTCGCGCGCGCTGCTGATCGGGGGTGTGGTGGCGGTCCTCATGATCGGCACCGTGGCGTATCCGCTGCTGCCGCAGGTGATCCGCGACCGGATCGAGCTCACCACGCACGCGAGCAACTCCGTGTACGGCGTGTCGTGGGCCTCGGGCTTCGAGTCGTCGACGGCGACGCGCATCGTGTTCACGAAGATCGGCATCGACATGTTCGCGCACTCACCCATCTGGGGGAACGGGCTGAACGCGTTCTTCCTGCGCACGCGCGAGTTCGGCGGCAAGTACGGGATCTTCGACAACAAGGATCCGCACAACCTCGTGATCAAGGTCGCCGCCGAGGCCGGCCTGATCGGGCTGGGCACGTTCGCGTGGCTCGTCGTCGCCGTCTCCGTGCTCGGCTGGCAGCTGTGGCGCTCGGGATCGAAGGAGTACCGCCTCGGCGGGATCCTCCTCGCGAGCGGCGTGCACATCTTCGTGGCGAGCCTCACGACCGACTCGTTCCTGTACGCGAAGCAGATCTCGGCGTACTTCTGGGTGCTGTACGCGGCGTCGGCGCGCGCCTACGTCGAGCGCAACGCAGTCTCGGAAGTGCGCGCGCTCGCGGTCGCGGTGCCGAGATGGCGCAGGTTCTCCCAGAGGACCGCTACGGCGGCGTCCCAGCTGTAGTGCGTGCGGATGAGCAGACGCCCCGCCGCGCCGAGCGCACGGCGCCGGGCCGGGTCGTCGAGGAGCGAGAGCGCGGCCCGCGCGATGTCCTGCGCGCCGTCCGCCACCAGCGCGTGTATGCCGGGCTCGAGGCGGTCGAAGCCTTCGCACGTCACGGGGCTCGCGACCATGGCCTTGCCCATGGCGAGCCCTGCCTGGAGCTTGTTCTTCATGCCCGAGCCGAAGCGCAGCGGGCTCACGATGACCGTCGCGCGCGCCAGGTGCGGGCGCACGTCCGGCACGAAGCCCGTCACGATCACGCGCCTGCCGTCCTGCAGCGCGCGCACCTCCTCGGGCGGCTCGGGCCCGACGACGATCGCGCGCGCGTCGGGCCGCGCGCGCCACACGAGCGGCATGACGTCGCGCACGAGGTGCAGCGCGGCGTCGGCGTTCGGCGGGAACGCGAGGTTGCCGAAGAACAAGAGGTCCGCCGGGGCCTCGACCGCGCCGGGCGCGTTCTCGCTCGAGAAGTAGTCGGCGTCTCCGCCGTCGATCACGACGTCGACGGGCGCGTCGGGGATGCGCTTGCGCAGCGCTGCCAGGTCGGCGCTCGAATTCAAGGTGGCGCGGCCGACGCGCGCGAGCGCGCGCCGCTCGAAGCGGCGCAGCGTGACGAGCGCCGTGCGCAGCTTGACGCGCTCCCACGTGCTCATGAGCTCGTCGATCGCGAGGCGCCGCTCCGTCGCCAGCACGGGCGCGTCGACCAGGTCCCACACCGTGCGCTGCCACAGCGCGCGCGGCACGTACTGCAAGGTGTCGCGCTCCCAGCAGTAGAACACCGCGGGCTCGTGCGCGCGGGCGAGCTCCGCGGCGCAATTGCGGGCCGCGGCGAGCACGGCGGGGTCGCGGAAGCGCTGGTCGAAGAGCGGCCGGCCGGTGACGAGGGTCGCGAGCTTCGCGAGGGGCGAGACCTCGGTGCGCCGGTGGAACGCGTGGGTCGACGCGAACACGTCGCGCAGGGCGGGGTGCTCGCGGAAGCGCTCCCATTCCTCGGGCGACTGCGGTACCGCGGCGAGACAGTGCACGGACGTGCGCGCCGCGATTCGCCGCAGCAGCTGGAACGGACGCGGTGTGCCGGCTTCGGGCGGGATCGGAAAGACGCTTCCGATCACCGCGATGACGGCTGGCTCGGCCTCGCGCTCGCCCCGCGCCACGCTGGATCGCCTCCCTCACCCCGGGAAACGGCGAACGTCGCGGCGGCGGCGCCGCGAGTCAAGTCGCCGGGCGCGGGGGCGCCACCGTGACGGAGCGGCCCGCGCTGTCGGTGCGGCTCATCGACCTCGTGCGGCGGACGCTGCGCGCGGTGCTCGACGAGACCCAGCGCACGCGCCGCGAGATCGTCGCGCCCGAGCGCCGGACCGCGACGGAGCGGCCGATCTTCGTCGTGGGCGTGCACCGCTCGGGCACGACGCTCGTGCGGCTCATCCTCGACAGCCACTCGCGCATCGCGTGTCCGCCCGAGTCGTTCTTCCTCTTGCCCGGGACCCGCGTGCTGCGGGACCCGAAGGCCCTGGAGGGCCTGCTCGCGATGGGCTTCTCGGCCGAGCACGTGCGCGCGCGCCTGCGCGAGCACCTGGCGTACTTCTTCGAGATGTACGCGGCGAGTCACCAGAAGCCGCGCTGGGCCGACAAGACGCCGTCCTACGTGAACTGCCTGGACGAGATCGACGCGCTCTTCCCCGACGCGCAGTACGTGTTCGTGTACCGCAACGGGCTCGACTCCGCGTGCTCGATCGCGCGCATCCCCGACATCCCCGAAGCCGAGCCCCACGTCGCGGCCGCGGGCGGCGACCGCTACGCCGGCGCGGCGCGCTACTGGGCAACACAGGTGGGTGTCATGCGCGCGTTCGCCGCCGTCCATGCCGGCCGCGTGCACGAGCTGTTCTACGAGAAGCTCGCCGCCAGCCCGGAAGCCGAGGTGAGGCGCCTCTTCGACTTCCTGGGCGAGGCGTTCGAGCCGGCGGTGCTGCGCTTCAACGACCAGCCGCACGACCGCTGGGCCGGCCACCAGGACATCAAGGCCGTCGCCTCGCGCGACTTCCAGCCGAACGTCGGCACGTGGCGGCGCGAGCCGCCCGAGCGCGTGAAGGGCATGGTCGCCGAGGCCGGCGAGCGGCTGCGCGAGCTCGGCTACGAGGTGCCGGCGGACGGCGCCGCGGGCGCGCGGCCGTAGTCGTCCTCGAGCCGCACGACGTCGTCGATCTCCGGGCTCGAGACCTCGCAGAGCTCACAGTCCGACACGGCCTCGAAGCGGTGGCGGCGGCCGGGCGAGATGCGCCGGCTCGCGCCCGGGCCGAGGTCCTGGATCTCGAGCTCGCCCGCGTCGTTCTCGAGCGTGAGCCGCAAGGTGCCGCGCAGCACGTAGATGGCCTCGTCCTTCTGCCGGTGCAGCTGCAGCGACAGCCGCTTGCCGGCGCGGATGGCCAGGATCTTGCCGAGATAGCGGGGAGTCTCGGCCCAGATCTCCTCGTATCCCCAAGGCTTTTCGACCCTTCGCGACATGAGCCCAGCGTAGCAGAGCCTCCGCGCATGAGGAACCTCGCGCGGCTTGCCGGACGCTTGCGGGTGAGTAGCCGGCCACCGCTTTTCGGAGGCGCGCTACCGCTGCCACCGGCAACTCGCGGTCCGGCACCCCGCCCCGCGGGGGTATAATTGGCACGCTTCCAGCAGGGTCGGTCGTCGGACCTGCCTACCCACCCCTCAGTCTTGGCGAGCCCTCCCATGAAAGCCGCGGCCCGAGTTCTCTTCGTCGACGACGACGCGAGCGCGCGCGAGTGGCTCGCAGCGTTCGCGCGCGCGCGCGGACTCGAGGCCGTGCTCGCGGACTCCGGCGAGGCCGCGCTCGCGGAGGTGCGGCGCATGCTGCCCGACGCCGTGACGCTGGACCTGGGGCTGCCCGGGATGGACGGCTTCGCGACCCTGCGGGCGCTGCGCGCGCTGGCGCCGGCGCTGCCGGTCGTGATGCTCTCGGGCACGGGCGACACGCAGGCCATCGTCGAGTCCGTGCGGCTCGGCGCGGTCGACTTCCTGCGCAAGCCGTTCGAGACCGAGGCGCTCGACGCGGCGCTGGACAAGGCGCTCGCGCGCGCGGCCAACGAAGCCGACGCGCCGCGCAGCTTCGGAGACGGGCTCGCGCAGGCCCCGCTCTTCGCGGGCGACAGCCCGCGCATGCGGCTCGTCGACGACATGATCGACCACGTCGCCGACACCGATATCACGGTGCTGATCCGCGGCGAGAGCGGCACCGGCAAGGAGCTCGTCGCGCGCACGATCTGGTCGCGCTCGAACCGCGCGCGCCGCCCGTTCGTGAAGGTCAACTGCGCGGCGCTCCCGTACGAGCTGCTCGAGAGCGAGCTCTTCGGCTACGAGAAGGGCGCGTTCACGGGCGCGCAGAAGCGCAAGCTCGGCAAGTTCGAGCTCGCGAACGGCGGCACGATCTTCCTCGACGAGATCTCGGAGATGCACCCGAGCCTGCAGGCGAAGCTGCTGCAGGTGTTGCAGGACGGCCAGTTCTCGCGGCTCGGCGGCCACGCCGACGTGATGGTGGATGCACGCGTGATCGCCGCGTCGAATCGGCAGCTCGAGGCGGCCGTCCGAGACGGGAGCTTCCGCGAAGACCTGTTCTACCGCCTGAACGTCGTCACCATCCAGCTGCCGCCGCTGCGCGAGCGGCGCGACGAGATCCCGTTGCTCGCCGATCACTTCACGGACCGCTACGCCCGCGAGTACGGCAAGGACCCGAAGCCGCTGCCGGAAGAGCTGCACGCGGCCTTCGCGAGCTACGACTTCCCGGGCAACATCCGCGAGCTCGAGAACCTGGTGAAGCGCATCGTGGTGCTCGGGACGCCCGAGCCCGTGCTGGCCGAGCTGCGCGCGCGGCCCATGCAGCCGCGCGCCGCCGAGCCGTGCGGCGCCGCGCGCGGCGAGCTCGCGCGGTTCCTCTCGGGCGCGAGCGAGCGCGTCAGCTTGAAGCGCGTCGCGCGCGAAGCTGCGCAGGTCGCGGAGGCGCGGCTCATCGCAAAGGTGCTCGAGCGGACCCGGTGGAATCGCAAGGAAGCCGCGGCGATTCTGCAGATCAGCTACAAGGCGCTCCTCTACAAGATGCGGGACGCCGGCCTCTCGGACTCGGCGTAGCCCGAGCCAAGGAGAAAGGAACGATGCTCTCGCGACGATCCCCCAGGACTGCCTTGCTGCCGGCGCTCTTCGCGCTGGCGCTCGCTGCGTGCGCGCAGACGACGCGCCAGACGCCCAGCGTGCAGCAGCTCGAGGAAGGCGCCGCCGCCGTCACGAGCGACTACGTGATCGGCGCGCAGGACGTCCTCACGATCGCGATCTGGAAGGAGACGGACCTCTCGATCCCCGCGGTCGAGGTGCGCCTCGACGGCAAGATCTCGGTGCCGCTGATCAACGACATCCAGGCGGCCGGCCGCACCCCGAACCAGCTGAAGGACGACATCACCGAGCGGCTGAAGGAATACGTGACCGCGCCGCAGGTGACGGTGATCGTCTCGCGCGTCGGCTCGAAGAACGTCTACATCCTCGGCGAGGTCGCGCGGCAGGGCGCCATCTCGATGATGCCCGAGATGCGCGTGCTCGACGCCATCGCCATCGCGGGCGGCTTCACGCCGTTCGCGGGCAAGAACCACATCAAGATCATCCGTGGGCACAGCGGCGATCCCGCCGAGTTCGTGTTCGACTACGACGCCTTCGTCGACGGTGCGGACGTCGCGCAGAACATCCTGCTCGTCCCGGGAGACCAGATCATTGTCCCGCAAGAACGCCCATTCTGGCGCTAGCCTCGCGCTCGTCGCACTTCTGTGTAGTGCTGCGGCGGCGGTACGCGCGGGCGAGACGACGCAGATCACGACGAACCTGACCGTCGAGCAGGACTGGGACTCGAACGTCTTCTACAAGGAGAAGGACCCGAACTCGAGCGCGCTCACGATCGTGCGTCCGGCGCTGACGATCGAGAACCACGGCACGCTCGGCCACTTCATCGTGAACGGCTGGGTCTCGGACCACACGTTCTGGGACGAGCACGACCTCGACGGCACCGACCGCGGCGTGGGCGGCGACCTCGATCGGCAGCTCCTCCCGCGGCTCTGGATCTTCGGCAGCGGCAGCTACCAGCGCATCCAGGCGCACGACGAGATCCGCGGCCCGACGCAGGTCTCGATCGGCGGCGAGTCTCCCGGCGTGCCCGGCCAGCCCGTGATCACCCCGGGCCAGCTCGTCGAGGGTGCGGTCCCCACGTTGGACCTCGGGCAGGGCCAGCTCGGGCTGCGCTATCTGCTCTCGCCCCTGAACAAGCTGTCGCTCTCGGGCGGGCCGTACACGATCACGTACCTGCCGACGCCGTCGGTGCCCCCGTCGGACCTGCGCGATCGCAACGGCTGGTTCGCGAATCTGACGCTCGACCACACCCTCGATCCGCTCGACACGCTGTCGTTCTCGATCGACGCGAACTCGACGGAGTTCGCGGACACCGAGCTGAATCCGTTCACCGTGGCGGATCCTTCGAATCCACACACGGTGCCGCTGACGACGGGCACGACCGACAGCGACCTGCAGAGCTTCACGGTCTCTTGGGGCCGCTCGTGGAGCGAGCTGTGGAGCACCAACGTCGCGCTCGGCGTGCGCCGGCTGGAGACGCAGAACATGGGCCAGCCCCAGGTGATCACGCGGGTGGCGCCGAATCCGGCCGCGGGCACCGTCACGCCGTTCGTCGACATCACTACGGCGAGCTCGGACGACGTCGGCCCGGGCCTGATCGGCGCGCTGTCGCTCCAGCGCACGCTCTCGCGCGGCAACGTCGTGCTCAGCTACTCGCGTGAGACGCGCACCACGTCGAGCGTCGCGACCTCGAACGTGAACGTGGACACGGTGTCGCTGCAGTACCACTGGCGGCTCGCCGAGTACGTCACGTTCACCGCTTACGGCGCGTACGAGCACTTCACGTCGGCGAATCACTTCCCGGAGATCCAGCCGGCGACGTACGTGGCCGACTCGTTCAACCCGATCACGGGCCCCGAGTTCACCTGTGCGCAGGGCTCGCTCGTCGAGACCGGCTCGGGCGCCGACAAGGGCGGTCAGTGCGAGCTCAGCGCGCACAACAGGCTGCAGAGCAATCTGTGGAACACGTGGGCGCGCATCGACTGGCAGCTCCAGAAGCGCTTGGCCACCTTCGTGGTCCTGCGCTTCAACGACCGCTCGGGAGATCCAGCGCTCTTTGGCAACCCCTACGACAAGTGGAACGTCGGCGTCGGCTTCCACTACGACTACGACTTCACGTACTGATCCGGGCCGCGTGCTCGTCACCGGCGGCGCCGGTGCCATCGGCTCGTTCGTCGTCGAGGCGCTGCTGGCGCGCGGCGACGAGGTGGCCGTGCTCGACTCGTTCCACGACTTCTATCCGCGCGGGGTGAAGGAGCGCAACCTCGCCGCGGCGCGGCGCGCGCGCGGCTTCGCGGGCGTGTTCGAAGGCGACATTCGCGATGCGGACTTCGTGCGCAAGACGTTCGAGAGCTTCGGGCCGCGCCGCGTGGTGCACCTGGCGGCGCGCGCGGGCGTACGGCCGAGCCTCGAGGACCCCGTGACGTACGCCGAGGTCAACCTCGTCGGCACGCAGATCGTGCTCGACGCGTCGCTGCGCGGCGGCGTCGAGCGCTTCGTGTTCGCGTCGTCGTCGAGCGTCTACGGCGAGCGCCCGCGCGGCGAGTTCACCGAGGAGCTCGCAGCGGACCGGCCGATGTCGCCCTACGGCGCGACGAAGCGCGGCGGCGAGCTGTTGTGTCACGCGGCGCACGCGTCGAGCGGCATGGCGACCACGTGCCTGCGCTTCTTCAACGCGTACGGGCCGCGCATGCGCCCCGATCTCGCGCTGTACAAGTTCGCGGCGCTCATGCTCGCGAGCCGGCCGATCCCGGTGTTCGGCGACGGCACCTACGAGCGCGACTTCACGTTCGTGCTCGAGACCGTAGACGGCATCGTGCGCGCGCTCGAGCGCGCGCGGAGCTACCACGTGTACAACCTCGGCCGCGGCAAGCCGGTGACCGTGAACGACATCATCGCCGCGCTCGAGCGCGCGCTCGGCCGGCGCGCGCAGCGCGAGACCTTGCCGCCGCAGCCGGGCGATCTGCCGCGCACGTGGGCGTCGATCGCGCGCGCGCGCGCGGAGCTCGGCTACGAGCCGCGCGTCGATCTCGACGAGGGCGTGGCTCACTTCGTGCGCTGGCTCCGCGAGGAAGCGGCGTGATCAAGATCCTGCCGGGCCGCGCCGCCGTGGCGCTCCTGTACATGAGCGGCGTCATCTCGCTCTCCGCGCTGCCGGGTCGCACGGTCGCCAAGTGGGGCTTCACCCGCTTCCAGCTCGATCTGCTGCACATTCCACTGTTCACGGGGCTCGCGCTGGTTACTCTCTGGGCCGTCGTCGCTTCGCGGTGGACTCGCGCGCTGCTCGTATTCGTCGCGCTCGCGGCCTTCGCGGCGGGCGACGAGATCCTGCAGCTGTGGGTGCCGGGCCGGGAGGCGTCGTTCGGCGACTTCGCGCGCGACGCGCTGGGGGTCGGCATCGGAATCGTGATCTGGGAAGCCGCGCGGCCGCTCGCGCTTTCGCTGAGAAGGGAGTGGGAACGGTGAACATCTCGGTCATCGGCACCGGCTACGTCGGCCTCGTGACGGGCGCGTGCTTCGCGGAGTTCGGCATCCACGTGACGTGCGTCGACAAGGACGCGGCGAAGATCGCGCGGCTCGAAGCCGGCGAGATTCCCATCTTCGAGCCCGGGCTCGAGGAGATCGTCCGCCGCAACGTGCAGGCGGGGCTGCTCTCGTTCACCACCGACGCCCAGCGCGCGGTGCAACACAGTTTGGTGATCTTCATCGCGGTCCCGACGCCGCCGAGCCCGGACGGCTCGACCGACCTGTCGTACGTCGACGAGGTCGCGCGCACGATCGGCTCGCACCTCGACGGCTACAAGGTCGTCGTGACGAAGAGCACCGTGCCCGTGAAGACTGCCGAGCGCGTGCGCCGCATCATCGACGAGTCCGCGCGCGCGGCGGGCCGCGAAGGCGTGCTCTGCTCCGTGGCTTCCAACCCGGAGTTCTTGCGAGAGGGAAGCGCGGTCGAGGACTTCCTGCGCCCCGACCGCGTCGTGATCGGCGCGGAGGACCCGCAGGCGATCGCGATCCTGAGGGACCTCTACAAGCCGCTGAACCTGATCGAGGTGCCGTTCGTCATCACGAACGTCGCGACGGCCGAGCTCATCAAGTACGCGAGCAACGCGTTTCTCGCCACGAAGATCAGCTTCATCAACGAAGTGTCGGCGCTGTGCGAAGCCGTGGGTGCAGACGTGCACGACGTTTCGCGCGCGATGGGCCTCGACGGACGCATCGGCCGCAAGTTCCTGCACCCGGGCCCGGGCTACGGCGGCTCGTGCTTCCCGAAGGACACGCTGTCGCTCGTGCAGTTCAGCCGCGAGTTCGGCGTCGAGCAGCGCATCGTCTCGGCGACCGTCGCCGCGAACGACGCGCAGCGCGCGCGGATGATCGCGAAGGTCGAGGAGATGCTGGGCAGCCTGTCGGGCAAGACGCTCGGGGTGCTCGGGCTGTCGTTCAAGCCGAACACCGACGACGTGCGCGAGTCGCCCGCCATCTGGATCAGCCAGGAGCTGAAGCGGCGCGGCGCGCACCTGCGCTGCTTCGATCCGCAAGCGATGGACAACGCGGCGCGAGAGCTCGAGGGCGCGGTGTTCTGCGAGGATCCGTACGACACCGCGAAGGGCTGCGACGCGCTCTTGTTCCTCACCGAGTGGAACCAGTTCCGCAAGCTCGACCTCGCGCTCTTGAAGGAGCGCCTGCGCCAGCCCGTCATCGTGGACATGCGCAACATCTGCGAGCCCGACGAGATGCGGCGCATGGGCTTCCGCTACACCGGGGTCGGCCGATAGCGACCTCGCCTCCGCTCCTGCCGGTCGTGCTCGCGGGTGGAGCGGGCACGCGCTTCTGGCCCGCGAGTCGCCGCGCGGTGCCGAAGCCCTTCGTGCCGCTCGTCGGCAGCCGTACACTTCTTGGCGACACGCTGGAACGCCTCGCGCTGCTCGCGCCCGCGGCGCGCACCACGGTGGTGTCGGCCGAAGAGCTCGCGCGCGCCACACGCGCCGCGCTGAGTGCTCGCAAGGGCACGCGGCTCTTGCTCGAGCCCGTCGCGCGCAACACGGCGGCGGCGATCGCGTGGGCCGCGGCCGTGGCGCTCGGCCGCCGCGACGACGGCGTGATCGGCGTCTTCCCCGCGGACCACCACATCCCGGACGCGCGCGCGTTCGCGAGCGCCGTGCGCGCCGCAGCGCGCGCGGCCGCGGACGGCGAGCGCCTCGTGCTGCTCGGCATCGAGCCGTCGCGGCCCGACACCGCGTACGGTTACCTGCGCCTCGGCGCGAGCGCGCACGGCGTGCACCGCGTGGCCCGCTTCGTCGAGAAGCCCGCTGCGGCCCGCGCGCGGCGCTTCCTGGCGGACGGCTCCTATCTTTGGAACGCGGGCATGGTCGTCGCGCGACCCGGCCGCATCCTCGCCGAGACGAAGCAGCTTTCGCCCGAAGTCTGGGACGCGCTGGGCGGCGTGCTCGAGCGCGTGGCCGCGGGCGAACGCGTGACGCAGCGCACACTCGCAGCCGCGTACCGGAAGGTGCGCCCGCTCTCCTTCGACTACGCGGTCCTCGAGCGCAGCAAGCGCGTCTTTGCGTTGCGCGGTCGTTTCGCCTGGAGCGATCTGGGCAGCTGGGACGCGCTGGGCGCGCACCTCGCGCCGCTCGGAGCGAACCGGGTACACTCCAAAGCGACACCCATCGCACTCGACGCCGAACACAATGTCGTGTGGAGTTCGACCGATAAGACGATCGCGCTCCTGGGGGTGAACGATCTGCTTGTGATCCAGACCACCGATGCACTCTTGGTCTGTGCTAACCATCGGGCGCAAGACGTCCGGAAGATCGTGGACGAGCTTGCTCGCCGCGGACGCGGGGACCTGCTGTGAGCTCCGGGGACCTCGCCGAAGGTGGACCAGCGATGAAGGACCGAAACGAGGCGCTCCGCGCCATTCCCTTGTTCCACGATCTCGCTGAGAAGGACCTCGCCGACATCGCGGGTCTGCTCATCGACCGGAAGTACCCGCGCGACGCCGTCATCTACGAGGACGGCTCGATCGGCGACTACATGTACATCATCTCGGAAGGCCAGGTGAAGGTCACCAAGATGAGCGAGGACGGGCGAGAGAAGATCCTCGAGATCCTCGGTCCCGGCGACTTCCACGGCGAGATGGCGCTGCTCGACCGCGCGCCGCGCTCGGCGTCGGTGAAGACGACCACGCCGTGCGTGCTGCTCGCGCTGTCGCGCCAGGATTTCCTCGGCCTGCTGAAGCAGAACCACGAGCTGACGCTCGAGCTGATCCGCGTGCTGGTGCGCCGGCTGCGCGAGACCGACGAGCAGATCAAGGGGCTCTTGTTCGAGCGCGTCGAAGGGCGCGCACGACGCCTGCTCGCGCGCCTCGCCAAGGAGCCCGTCGCGGGCCGCGAGGACCGCATGGCGACCTCGCCCATCACGCACCAGCAGCTCGCCGACCTCGTCGGAACCAGCCGCGAGACCATCACGCGCGTCGTGAAGGAGCTCAAGGACGAGGGCTGGCTCGAGCAAGAGGGCAAGCGGTATTTGGTTCCCACCGCGGACGTAGAGTCCTAGAGCTTTTGGCGCGCAACAGCCCGCGGGCGGCCCGCGGGCCCGCGCCTGCCCTCGCCTGCTCCTCGCTGCGCGCCCTTCGGACTTGCGGCAGAGCTGCGACCTCATGCGGCGCAGTCCCGGAAACGGCGCCGCCGGCTATGCTATTCGCCCCGGGTTGTCCGGTCTCGATGGAGGTCGTTTCCGATGCGCTCCGCGGTGCTGGTTCTCATGTTGGCTTTGCTGGCCGTCGCCGGCTGCACGTCGCGAGAGGCGCGCATCGCCGAGGAGCGGAAGGAGGCCGTCGGCTTCTACGACAAGAAGGAGTGGAACGACGCGAAGGTCGCCTACCTGAAGCTCCTGAAGCTCGCGCCGAACGACGCGGAAGCGCACTACCAGATGGCGGAGACGCTCTGGAACCTGCAGGAGTACGGCGAGTCGCTCTGGCACTACAAGGAAGCGTCGCGCCTCGCGCCGAAGAACGCCGACTGGAAGCTGAAGCTCGCGCAGGTGCTGTTCGTGGCGCGCGACAGCGATGGCGCGCTCGAGCAGGTCACGCAGCTCCTGCAGGACGACCCGAAGAACATCGACGCGCTGCTCCTGCGCGGCGCGCTGAAGTCGGTGAAGGGCGACGTCGACGGCCTGCTCGAAGACGTCGAGCTCGCGCTCTCGATCAATCCGCAGAGCGAGTCGGCGCTCGGACTGAAGGCGCAAGCGCTCGGCCGCAAGGGCGACGTCGCCGGCGCCGAGGACGCGCTGCGCAAGCTCGTCGAGGCGAAGGGCTCCGCGGCGAACCACACCAGCCTGGCGCGCTTCCTCGCGATCGTCGGGAAGAACGACGAGGCGCTGAAGGAGCTCGAGACCGCGATCTCCGTCGCCGACACTCCCGAGGACCGCACCGCGGTGCGCCTGTTCCTCACCAACTTCTACCTGAACCAGGGCCAGAACGACAAAGCCGAAGAGGTGCTGCTGCAGGCCCGCCAGGACGCGCCGACCGACTCGAACGTGCTGCTCACGCTCGCGCGCTTCTACTACGCGACCGGCAAGGCGGACAAAGCCGAGGCCATGCTCGAAGAGGGCGTGAAGGCGAAGCCCGACTCCGTCGACCCGCTGCTCGTGCTGGCCGACTACCACCGCCGCATCGGCTCGATGGACAAGGCGCTGCAGGACGTCGACCGCGCCATCGCGCTCGACCCGAAGAACGAAGCCGCGAAGCTGCGCCGCGCCGAGCTCGTCGTCGACCAGCAGGGCGAGAACGCCACGCCGACCGAAGAGTCGTGGAAGATCGTGCGCGAGGTCCTGAAGGACAACCCGAAGAGCGTGCTCGGCCTCTTCACCGAGGGAAAGTTCTACCTGCTCGACAAGAAGTACGCGGAAGCCGCGACGAGCCTCCGCCGCGTGATCGATGAGCAGCCCAACGCGTCGGCCCACGTGCTGCTCGGCACCGCGTACCTGGCGCAGCACCAGGCCGAGCTCGCGCGCAGCGAGTTCCAGCAAGCGCTGACGCTCGACGCCACGAACCTGCCCGCGCGCAGCCAGCTCGCCGCGCTGTACCTCGACTCGAACGAGAACGAGAACGCGGCGCGCGAGGCGAAGCAGGCGCTCGACCAGAACCCCAACGACCTGCGCGTCAGCTTGATCTACATCGAGTCGCTGGTGCGGCTGAAGCGCATCAAGGACGCCCGCGACGCGCTGCACAACGTGAAGCTGCCCGACGACGCCTCGCCGGAGCTGCGGCTCAAAGTCGCGCAGCTCTACAGGCGGACGCGCGAGCCACAGGCCGCGGCGCCGATCCTCGCGAAGCTGCACGAACAGGACCCGACGAACCCGGTGATCATGGCCGAGATGGCACAGGCCGACCTGGACGAGCGCCAGCCAGACGAGGCGCTGAAGAAGGTCGACGGCTGGATCGCCGAGCAGCCGAACAACGCCGCGCTCTACGAGATGCGCGCCAAGATCCGCCTCGGCCAGACGGACATGCGGCAGGAGACGATCGACAAGGCCGAAGCCGACTTGAAAACCGCGATCGAGAAGGACCCGAAGCGCGTCGAGTCGTACATGACGCTCGGGAAGCTCTACCGCGAGCTCTCGCGCAAGAACAACGACCAGAAGCTGCTCGACGAGGCGGCCGACACGTACAAGAAGGCGCTCGACCTGCAGCCCTCGAACGCGCCGATCGCGCTCGAGCTCGCGCAGATCTGCGAGCACTCGGGGAAGATCGACCAGGCGAAGGAGTACTACGAGACGGCGCTCCGGCTCGACCAGGACCAGCCGGCGGCGAAGAACAACCTCGCCTGGCTCTTGGCGAACGGCGACAACCCGAGCCCGGCCGATCTCGACCGCGCGCTGCAGCTCGCACAGGACGCCAAGAACGCGATGCCCACGGATCCGAGCGTCGCCGACACGCTCGGCTGGATCATGTACAAGAAAGGCATTCCCGCCGCGGCGATCGGCCTCTTCAAGGAGGCGATCGACGGCTATCCCGAAGGCCACCCGCTGCGCGGCACCGTGCGCTACCACCTGGCGAAGGCGTACGACCGCAACGGCGAGCGTGACCGCGCTGTCTCCGAGCTGAAGCGCGCGCTCGACGAAGTCGCCCAGTTCGCCGAGCGCAGCGACGCCGAGAAGTTCCTCAAAGAGCTTCAGACCGGCTGATGGTGAGTGCGCCTGTAAAGGCGCACTCCGCCTTAGCCGATGCGCGACGCGGAAAGGGGATTCCATGTCCGCGCTGCGCCCCATCACACTCGCTCTCGGTCTGCTCGTCCTTCCCGCGCTCGGCTTCGCCCAGGAGCAGGGCGAGGGTGTGACGCCGGATGGCCGCAAGGGCCAGATCTACAAGGTGCAGAAGGGCGACACCCTCTGGTCGATCTCGCAGAGGTATCTCGGCACGCCCTGGATCTGGCCGTCGGTCTGGAAGGAGAACGAGGCCAAGATCGCGAATCCCCACTGGATCTATCCCGGCGATCTGATCTGGATCTCCGAGGGCTCGATGCGGAAGCTCACGCCCGAGGAAGCCGCGCGGCTCGCGGCGGCCGGCCAGGCGCCCGGGCCGGAGCCGGCCGCGCCGGCGGCGCCCGATGCCGTGCCCGCGCCAGCGCCACCGCCCGCCGCGACCGAGCAGCCCGACCCGTTCGCTTCGCTCGACGCGGCGGACGTGAGCAACGAGGTGAGGATCGACGTGCCCACCCTGCAGGGCGAGGCGTTCGTCACCGCCGAGGAGATGAAGGCAACCGGCGCGATCATGGGCAACCACGACGAGAACGTCTGGCTCGCGCAGGGCCAGCGCACCATCTTGTCGGTGGGCGAGGGCCAGGGCCACGTGGGCGACGCGTACACGGTCTTCCGCGTGCGGCGCGAGCTACACCATCCGGTGACGGGCGAGAAGCTCGGCTACTTCGTGCAGGTGCTCGGCAAGGCCGAGATCACGCAGCTGTATCCCGAGACGAGCTGGGCGCGGATCATCACGTCGTACGCGGAGATCCAGCCCGGCGACCGCGTGTTGCCGTTCGTGGAGGAGCCCACCGCGATCGTCGAGGTGCGCTCGGGCCAGGACGTGCGCGGCCAGATCGTCGCGTTCGAGCCGTACCGCCAGCGCACCGGCGCGGGCGACTTCGTGGTGCTGGACGCGGGCACGAAGCAGGGCATGGTGCCGGGCCGCCGGCTGCAGGCCTTCCGGCCCGCCAAGGAAGTTCGCGATCCGCTCACGCAGGAGATGCTCGTCGTTCCCGACGACGTGCTCGGCGAGATGTTCGTCGTGAAGTCGGGCGAGATCACGTCGCTCGCGCTCGTGATGAAGTCGGAGCGCGACCTGCACGTGGGCGACAGCTTCCGCAGCGTGCACTAGCGCGCGCGGCGCTTCGCCTCTTCTTCCTGCGCGTGCTTCTGGATCATGGCCTGCGCGGCGGCCATGGCGTCGCCCATGAACTTCGCGCTGCCGTCGCCCGCGAAGGCGAGCGACTGCTCGCGCGCGCGATTCGCGCCGTCGATGCGCGGGGTCACGTGACGCGCGAAGAGCTCGTACGACTTCTTCGTCGCCGCGAAGTCGGCCCAGTTGTGCGCCAGCTGCAGGAACACGCCGAAGCCGCCGGTCTTCTTCTCGAGCCGCTCGATCATGGCGACGGCGTCGTCGGGCGTGCCGATCACCGCGCGGCCCGACTCGACCAGACCGTCGACCAGATCGCCCTGCGGCGTCGGGTTGCCGAAACCCGCGGGGCTGATGCGGTTGAAGTAGGCGGTCCACTTCTCGAGCCCGTAGGCGACGTTTTTGCGCGCCTGCTCCCGCGTCTCGGCCACGTGCACGGGCGCGACGAGGCGGAGCTCTTCGCGCCGCATCTCTCCGCCGCGCTCGGCTGCGAAGTCGCATGCCACCTTCCAGTTCACCGCGAGCGCGTCGTAGCCGTCGGGCTGCGTCGACGCGACGCAAAGCATGCCGAGCCCGTAGCGGCCCGCGGCCCTGCCACCAGACGGTGTCACCGTGCTCGCCACCGCGATGTGCGGGCGCGGGCGGGTGTAGGGGCGCAGCTGGCAGCGCGCGTCGCGCAGCTCGAACCACTCCGTCTTGGCGGTGACGACCTCGCCGGCGAGGAGCCGCAGGATCACCTCCAGCGACTCCACCATGCGGTCGCGCTGCTTCGCGACGGGAATGCCGAGCATGTGCGCGTCCGACGGCAGCAGCCCGGGTCCCACACCGAACATCGCGCGCCCCTGCGTCATGTGGTCGAGCTGGAGCATGCGGTCCGCGACCATGAGCGGGTTGTGGTAGGGCAGCGAGATCACGCCCGTGCCGAGCTTGATGCGCTGGGTGCGCTCGGCGGCCGCGGCGATGAAGAGCTCGGGCGAGGCGATGATCTCGTAGCCGGCGGAGTGGTGCTCGCCGATCCACGCCTCGGCGTAACCGAGCTGGTCGAGGTATTCGACGAGCTCGAGGTCGCGCCGCAGCGCCAGCGTCGGGTCCTCGTCGACCGGGTGGAAAGGGGCCAGGAATATGCCGGTCGCCAGCTTCTGCTCGGACATCGCGCCTCCTCGCGGCCAGTCTACCGGAGTTCGTGTACGCTCCGCGCGTGACCCAGCGAGCGTGGCTATTCGTGCCGGGAGACAGCGAGAAGAAGCTCGCGAAGGCCGAGGGCTTCGGCGCCGACGTCCTGATTCTCGACCTCGAGGACGCGGTGTCGGCGGAGCGGCGGCCGGCGGGCCGCGCGCTCGTTCGCGAGTATCTGTCGGCGCACCGCGTGCGCAAGTCCGAGCTGTGGGTGCGCGTGAACCCGCTGTCGTCGGGGCTCGCGCTCGCGGATCTCGCCGCCGTCATGCCCGGTGCGCCCGACGGCATCGTGCTGCCGAAGACCGACTCCGGCGCCGACGTCGCGGCGCTGGCGCACTACCTGTCGGCGCTCGAGGCGCGCGAGGAGCTCCCCGACGGACGCACGCGCGTCCTGCCCGTCGCAACGGAGACCGCGCGCGCCCTCTTCCACCTGCACACCTACACCGAAGTGAGTCAGCGCCTCGCGGGCCTCACCTGGGGTGCCGAGGACCTGCCCGCCGCGCTCGGCGCGAGCACGAACCGCGGACCCGACGGCGAGCTCGCCTTCGTGTACCAGCTCGCGCGCGCTCTCTGCCTGGCGGGCGCGGTGGCCGCGCGCGTGCAGCCCGTCGACACCGTGTACCCGGACTTCCGCGACTCGGCCGGGCTCGAGCAGGTGTGTGTGCGCGCGCGCGTCGACGGCTTCACGGGCAAGATCGCGATCCATCCCGACCAGGTGCCGATCATCCAGCGCGCGTTCAGCCCGAGCGAGGCCGAGGTCGCGCACGCGCGCCGCGTGGTGGCGGCGTTTCGCGCCAGCTCCGGCGCCGGCACCGTCGGGCTCGACGGGCAGATGCTGGACAAGCCGCACCTGGTTCAGGCGGAGCGGGTGCTCGCGCGCGCGGGGGCCGACACGCGGTAGTGGTAGCCGTAAGCCTCGCGGAAGCCGTCGCGCGCGTAGAGCGCGAGCGCTTCCGCGTTGTCGCGCTCCACTTGCAGATAGGCGCGCGCAGCGCCGAGTGACTCGCCCCAGCTTCGGAGCGCGTCGAGCAGCGCCGTCGCGGCGCCGCGCCGGCGGAACTCGGGCAGCGTGGCCATGGCGAACACGCCGAGCCAGCCGGCTTCGCACACGCCGAGCGCGGTGGCCGCGGGCGCGCCGTCGAGCCGTGCGAGCGCGAAGCCCGCACGTCTGCCGATGCGGCCGACGAGGCCGCGGAACACCTCGGGCGTCGCCGCGTAGCGGCCCCGGTGCGCGGCGAGCTCGAACCACGCGCCGTCGAGCTCCGCCGCGACGTGCGTTTCGACGCCGGGCGGCGTACGGCTCGCGAGCGCCGCCAGCTCGACCGTCTGGATCGAGACCGCGCCCTCGGCGCCGTAGCCGCGCGCGGCGAGCTCGCCGTCGAGCGCGGGCGGCGAGAGCGGGCACAGCTGGAACGCGGCCGGCAGCGCGCGCGCGGCGTAGAACGCCTCGGTCTGCGCGATCGCCGGACCGAGCTCGCCCGCGTCGCCCGCCGTCCACGCCGAGTTCGCGCGCCGCGTCACGCCGGCGGTCGCGCGCAGGCGCCAGCCACCGAGCAGCTCGACTTCGGCCGCGGGCCACGCCGCGAAGGCGCGCGCCTCGAGCTCCGCGATCACTCGCCGGACTGCGCGGCGAGCTCGACTTCGGTCGAGAAGAGCGCACCCTCGGCGGGCGCACCGGAGGCGAGGCTACACGCAGAAGTGTCGACCACGCCCGCAGCCAGCACGTCGGGCAGCACCGCGCGCAGCGCGGCCAGGTCGGGCTCGGCGCCGCGCACCACCAGCCGCGCCACGGGCCAGCGCAAGCTCTTCTTCGCGCTGGTCTTCGCGCCGCGGATGCGCGTGGACACCTCGCAGGCCGCCGCGTACGCGCCGTTCGCGCGCTCGAGCGGAATGCCGGCGAACTCCTCCGCGCTCGGCCACGGCCCGACGTGGATCGACCGGCCGCCCGCGCTCTCCGCGAAACGCCACGACCACACCTCGTCGCACACGAACGGCAGCGCGGGCGCGAAGAGGCGCAGGAAGACGCGCAGCGCGAGCTGCAGCGTGGCGAGCGCCGAGCGCTGCTCGGGCGACGGCGCTTCCGCGTACGCGCGCACCTTCACGATCTCGAGGTAGTTGTCGCAGAAGTCCCAGAACGCCTCTTCGGTGGCCTGCAGCGCGGCCGCGTAGTCGAATGCCTCGAAGCTGGCGGTCGCGCGCGCCACGAGCTCGCGCAGCCGCGCTGCGAAGTCGACGTCGAGCGGGTGCGCGATGGCGCTGGCGGGGTGGCTGGCCGGGGTGGCTCCCGCGCGCTCGAGCTGCAGCAGCGCGAACCGCCCCGCGTTCACCAGCTTCGTCGCGAGCCGCTTGCCGAGCTTCATGACCTGCTCGTCGAACGCGGTGTCGACGCCGAGCCGCGCGCGCCCCGCCCAGTAGCGCACGGCGTCGGCCGAGTGCTGCTCGAGCAGGCTCGCGGGTGTGGTCACGTTGCCCTTGGACTTCGACATCTTCTTGCGGTCCGGATCCAGGATCCAGCCGCTGATCACGATGTTCTTCCAGGGAATCTGCCGCTCGTGCAGGTATGCCTTCACGATGGTGTAGAACGCCCAGGTGCGGATGATCTCGTGCGCCTGCGGCCGCATGTCGGCGGGGAAGAGCTTCTCGTGGCGCGCCGGGTCGAGCGTCCAGTGACTCATGATCTGGGGCGACAGCGACGACGTCGCCCAGGTGTCCATCACGTCGGCGTCGCCGGCGAAGCCGTTCGGCACGCCGCGTTGCGCTTGCGTGTAGCCCGGCGGCGGCGCGAGCCGCGGGTCGACGGGGAGGTCTTCCGGCCGCGCGAAGATCGGCCGCTCGTGGTCGGGCTCGCCCTTCGCGTCCAGCCGGTACCACACGGGAAATGGCACGCCGGAGAAGCGCTGGCGGCTCACGCACCAGTCCTGGTTCAGGCCCTGCACCCAGTTCTCGTAGCGCGCGCGCATGTGCGCGGGATGCCAGGAGACCTTGCGGCCCTGCTCGAGCAACGCATCCCGGTGTACGAGCAGTCGCACGAACCACTGGCGTGTGGGCATGAACTCGAGCGGCCGCGAGCCGCGCTCGTAGAACTTCACGGGATGTACGATCGCGCGCGGCTCGCCCACGAGCGCGCCGTCGGCGCGCAGGAGCTCCACGATCCTCGCGCGCGCCTGCTTCACCGTCTTGCCCTCGAGCTCGCGCCAGCTGCGCGCGGCTTCCGCCGGGTTCGCGCTCTGGAACGGCTCGCGGTCGAAGCGAACCGGACGCATGCGCCCGTCGGGGCCGATCAGCTGGCGCAGCGGCAGGCCCTGCGCGCGCCAGAACTCCACGTCCGCCTGGTCGCCGAACGTGCACACCATGAGGATGCCCGTGCCCTTCTCGGGATCGGCGTGCGGGCTGGGCCGGATCGGCACCTCGGCGTGGAAGAGCGGCGTGCGCGCCGTCTTGCCGAAGAGCGCCTGGTAGCGCGCGTCGTCGGGGTGGGCGACCACGGCCACGCAGGCGCCGAGCAGCTCGGGCCGCGTGGTCGAGATCACGAGCTCGCCGCCACTCGACACTGAAAAGCGTAGATCGTGATAGGCGCCGGGCTGCTCGCGGTCCTCGGTCTCGGCCTGCGCCACCGCGGTCTGGTCGTCCACGTCCCACATGGTGGGTGCGAACTTCGAGTACGCCTCGCCCTTTGCGACCAGATCCAGGAACGACAGCTGCGCGACGCGCTGCGGGTGCGCCGCGATGGTGCGGTAGAGCTGCGACCAGTCGTACGACAAGCCGAGCCGGCGCCACAGCGCCTCGAACACGGCCTCGTCCTCCGCCATGACGAGCTTGCAGGCCTCGATGAAGTTCTGCGGCGACACGTCCTCGAGCGGCGCATCCGCCGGCTTGTCGCGGCGCGGCTGCCAGTGGGGGTCGTACGCGAGCCGGGCGTTCGGCCGCAGCCCGAGCACGTTCTGCACGCGCCGCTCGGTCGGCAGCCCGTTGTCGTCCCAGCCGATCGGGAACGCCACGTTCTTGCCGCGCATGCGCCAGAAGCGCGCGATGAGATCGGCGTGCGTGTAGCTGAACACGTGCCCGATGTGCAGCGAGCCCGACACCGTGGGCGGCGGCGTATCGACGACGAACGTCTCACCGCGCGGGCGCGCCGGGTCCCAGCGGTACACGTGTTCGCGTTCCCAGCGCTCGACCCAGTCGCGCTCGGCCTTCGCGAACTCGTAGCTCTGCGGGATCTCGGACATGGCTACCAGCTTCCCCATTGCCCGCTCGCGCGCACGTAGAGCGCGAGGGCCGCGTTCGTGACGGCGTGGGCGCAAATGCATGATACGAGGTCGCCGCGCGCGATCCAGAGCGCGCACATCAGCACGCCGTAGGCCGACGCCGCCACCCATTCGGCCGGCGTGTGCCCCGCCGCGAAGAGCACGCTCGAGCCCAGCACTGCGAGGGCGCTCCACGCGCCGGGCGCCACGTCGGCGAGCGAGCTGCGCTCGAGCGCGTCCTGGAAGGGCAGCGGGCGCCGCTCGGCGCGAGCCCGCTCCCACAACAGGATCACGCGCAGCGCGAAGCCGCGGAACAGGAGCTCCTCCGCGAACGGCGGCAGCGCGGTGGAGCCGAGCGCGCGCGCGAGCCAGGCCGAGTCGCTCCATGGCGCGGGCGAGCCGGCGGGGAAGGGCACGCGCAGGGCGACCCAGAGCCCCGTGCCCGCGAGCCCCGCCACGACCCCCGCGAAGAGCGACCCCGCGACGGCCCGCGGTCCGGTGAGAGGCCGGTACTCGCGCCAGAAGAACGCGAGCGCGCCGCCCACCGCGAGGAGGCGCGCCGAGTACGCGAGCTCCGCGTGCGTGCGCGGATCCGCGAGCGCGCCGATCGCCACGTACAGGAAGTACGGCAGGACGTACGGCAGGATCTGCGAGCTGGCGCTGCGTGCGGCCGATTCGGACATGGCCGGCTACTCTACCCGCGCTCGCCCCGCGCGGTCCCGCGGAGTTTTGCTTGGCCGACGAAATTTCGCTGCGCGCGGCGCTCGCCGCCGTGCCGCGGCTCTCGCGCATGCGGGCGCGCGAGCTGCTCGGCGCCGAGCGAACGGAGTGGCGGCGGCTCCTGCCGGCGGCCCTGTTCGCTGCCGTGACGGGCGCCCTGCGCGGCGGCGCGGGCGAGCGCGCACTCGAGCAGGCGTCGGCGCGCGGGATCCGCGCGCTCGCGCCGGGCGACGCCGAGTTCCA
>Ga0335077_10000411_pt1 | contig 47042 bp, 52 predicted proteins | sample Lox_Sample_31_FD_207151 | JGI IMG/M metagenome (GOLD analysis project Ga0335077, IMG submission 207151) | Soil microbial communities from Loxahatchee National Wildlife Refuge, Florida, United States - Lox_Sample_3.1 | ecosystem: Environmental > Terrestrial > Soil > Wetlands | place: USA... | reverse complement strand
GTGAAGATGCCCTCGGCACGCCCTTCGCCGTCGACGATCGCGGTCATGCCCATCCCCTTGCCGCTCATCTCGACCACGGCGTCGGCGAGCGTCGCGCCGAGCGCCACCGCGGGCACGTCGGCGCCGCGCCGCATGACGTCGGCGACCTGCGTGAGCAGTCGCCGGCCGAGCGAGCCGCCCGGGTGCGAGCGCGCGAAGTCCTCGACCGAGAAGCCGCGCGCATCGAGCAGCGTGAGCGCGAGCGCGTCGCCCAGCGCGAGCGCGGCGGTCGTGCTCGCGGTGGGCGCGAGGCCCAGCGGACAGGCTTCGACGTCGACGCTCGCATCGAGGTGCACGTCGGCGGCGGTGGCGAGCGACGACTGCTCGTTGCCGGTCAGCGCGATCAGCCGCGCGCCCTGGCGCTTCAGGTGCGGCAGCAGCGAGACGAGCTCGTCGGTCTCCCCGGAGTTCGACAGCAGCAGCACGACGTCCTCGGCCGTGATCATGCCGAGATCGCCATGGCTCGCCTCCGCCGCGTGGACGAAGAACGCCGGCGTCCCGGTCGAGGCGAGCGTCGCGGCGATCTTGCGCGCGATGTGACCTGACTTGCCGATGCCCGTGACGACGACGCGGCCGCGGCAGTCGAGCAGCGCCCGGGCAGCCGCGAGAAACGCCGAGCCGAGGCGGTCGGACAGCGCGCGGATCGCTGCCGCCTCCGTGGCGAGCACGTCCCGCCCCAGCGCGAGCGCACGCGCGCGCTCGACGCCGCGCGTTTTCGGAGGGGCCGCCGCGATCGTGTCGGACATGCGGGAAAGTATACCGGAAGCCCCGAGGCCGTCCCTCGCGTCGCGGCCTCGTCCGGCACGCCGATCCGATCGTGCGCCCGCGCGTCGCTATGCTAGATTCGCCTCATGTCGCATCCGCTCGAGCTGATCCTGCTGCTGCTCGCGGCCGGCGTGGTCGCGGTGGTCATCTGCCGGCTCGCGCGGCTGCCTCCCATCCTCGGCTACCTCGCCGTGGGCATCGCCGTCGGGCCCCATGCGATGGCGCTCGTCCCCGACAACGCCGGCGTGCGCGATCTCGCCGAGTTCGGCATCGTTTTCCTCATGTTCTCGGTGGGACTGGAATTCAGCCTGCCGCAGCTCAAGGCGATCGGCGGCTCGGTGTTCGGGCTCGGTCTCGCCCAGGTCGCGATCACCACCGCGGTCGTCATGGGCGTGCTTCGCCTGCTCGGCTTCGGCTGGCTCGCCGGATTCACCGTCGGCGGCGCGCTCGCGATGAGCTCGACCGCGATCGTGTCCAAGCTTCTCGCCGAGCGGGGGGAGCTCAATTCCGAGCACGGCCGCGACGTGATGGGCGTGCTGCTGTTCCAGGACCTCTCGGTCATCGCATTCCTGGTCGCGGTGCCGACGCTGGCCGCGGGCGGCGCCGATCTGTGGCGACCGCTCGCCGTCGCCGCGGGGAAGGCGGCGATCGCGCTGGGCGTCATCCTGCTTTTCGGGCAGGTGCCCATGCGCGTGTGGTTCCAGCTGGTCGCCCGCCTGCGCTCGCCGGAGCTGTTCATGCTGAACGTGCTGCTGGTGACGCTGGGCCTCGCCTCGCTCACGGAGCTCGCCGGGCTCTCCTTCGCGTTGGGGGCGTTTCTCGCCGGAATGCTGATCGCCGAGACGGAATTCCGCTACGAGGTCGAGGAGGACATCAAGCCGTTCCGCGACGTGCTGCTGGGGTTGTTCTTCGTCACGGTGGGCATGTACCTCGACCTGAGGGTGGTCGGCGCCAACGTCGGCTGGATCGCGCTCGTGCTCGTCGGCGGGGTCATCGCGAAGCTGGTGATCATCGTCATCCTCGCCAGAGTCTTCGGTTCGCCCCTGGGCGAGGCGCTGCGCACCGGCTTCTATCTCGCCCAGGCGGGGGAGTTCGCGCTGGTCATGCTCGCGCTCGCGAGCAACCTGCAGGTGCTCGATCCGACGCTGGTGCAGCTCGCCTTCGCCGCCATGGTGCTGTCGATGCTCGCCGCGCCGGTGGTCATCCAGTTCGCGGAGCCGCTGGTGCGCCGCCTCACCGCCAACGACTGGCTGGCGCGCGCGGCGCTGGTCACGCAGATCGCCGCGCGCACGATGGCGCGCAAGGAGCACGTGATCATCTGCGGCTTCGGGCGCAGCGGGCAGAACCTCGCGCGCCTCCTCGAGCAGGAAGACATCGCGTTCATGGCGCTCGACGCCGATCCCGAGCGGGTGCGCCAGTCGGCTGCCGAGGGCGTGAGCGTCGTCTACGGCGACGCCGGCAGGCGGGAGTCGTTGATGGCGGCCGGGCTGCCGAAGGCTCGCGCCGTCGCGGTCACGTTCGCCGACACGGCCACCGCGCTCAAGATCGTGCACCACGTCCAGCGGGCGCGGCCCGAGGTTCCGGTGATCGTGCGCACGCTCGACGACACCGACCTCGAGCGGCTCGCCAAGGCCGGCGCGGCCGAGGTCGTCCCGGAGGTGCTCGAGGGCAGCCTCACGCTCGCGTCGCATTCGCTGCTGCTGCTCGGCGTCCCCGTCAACCGGGTGCTCGCGCGCATTCGCGAAGTCCGCGAGGAGCGCTACAGCCTGTTCCGCGGCTTCTATCACGGCGTGACCGACGCCGCAGACGCGGCCGACAATCTGCAGCCGCGGCTGCAATCGGTGATGCTGACCGAGCGCTCCGCCGCCGTCGGCCGCATGCTCGCCGATTTCGATTTCGACGGGCTCGTCGAAGTGACCGGCGTGCGCCGCCGCGGAGAACGCTCGTCCGTTCCCGAGCCGGACTTCCGCTTCGAGCCCGGCGACGTGGTGGTGCTGCTGGGGCGCCCCGGGAACCTCGCTGTCGCCGAACGGCGACTGATGCGCGGCTGATTCGGCGATAAGCCGAGCGCGCCTCGGCATCGTCCGCGGCGTCGATTGTGGCGCCCCAGTCAACCGGCTACAATCGCCGTTCCGTTTTCCTCCCGACTTGCATGTCCCCCACCGCGAAGCCGTCGGCGTCCCGCGCACCCGCCGGGATCGCCACCTGGCGCGTCGAGCCCGGAGCGGCGGCGGTCGAGCTGGCCGACGTGACCTTCGGCTACGACTCGCGCACCGTGCTCAAGGGCATCACCATGACGATCCCGCGCGGCAAGATCGTGGCGATCATGGGCGGCAGCGGCTGTGGCAAGACCACGATCCTGCGCCTGATCGGAGGCCAGCTCCGGCCCCGCTCGGGAACGATCCGCGTCGGCGGGCTCTCGGTGCCCGACCTGGACGCCGACGCGCTCTACGACCTGAGGCGCAAGTACGGGATGCTATTTCAGTTCGGCGCGCTGTTCACCGACATGAGCGTGTTCGAGAACATCGCCTTTCCGATGCGCGAGCACACCGAGCTACCCGAGGAGCTGATCCGCGACCTGGTCCTGATGAAGCTCCAGGCGGTCGGACTGCGCGGCGCCGCGCACCTGATGCCCGCCGAGCTCTCCGGCGGCATGGCGCGGCGGGTCGCGCTGGCGCGCGCCATCGCGCTCGATCCGATGCTCGTGATGTACGACGAGCCCTTCGCGGGTCTCGATCCCATCTCGCTCGGCGTCGTCGGCCAGCTCATCCGCCGCCTGAACGACGCGCTGTCGATCACCTCGGTCCTCGTGACGCACGACGTCTACGAGTCGCTGAAGATCGTCGACTACCTCTACTTCGTCTCCGAGGGCCGCATCGTCGCCGCCGGCACGCCCGAGGAGGTCCGCGCGTCGTCCGACCCGTTCGTGCGCCAGTTCGTCGACGGCGAGCCCGACGGCCCGGTGCCGTTCCACTATCCCGCGCCGTCGTACCGCGACGAGCTCTTCGCCGATGTCGGCTGAGACCGCGACCGGGGGCATCGCCTACTGGCTGCGCCGCCTGGGCGGCGGCGTCACGGGTGGCATCGCCAACCTGGGCTACGCGAGCCGCTTCCTGCTCGCGATCCTCTGGTACACGCCGGCGGCGTTCCGCCGCATCCAGCTCACCCTGCGCGAGATCTACTTCGCCGGCGTGCTGTCGCTGGTGATCATCCTGATGTCGGGGCTCTTCGTCGGGATGGTGCTCTCGCTCCAGGGCTACGAGTCGCTCAAGCGCTACGGCGCCGACGAGCAGCTCGGGATCCTGGTGGCGCTGGCGCTGGTGCGCGAGCTCGGGCCCGTGATCGCCGGCCTGCTGTTCGCGAGCCGCGCCGGGTCGGCGATCACCGCGGAGATCGGGCTCATGAAGACCACCGAGCAGCTCGCGGCGATGGAGATGATGGCGGTGAACCCGGTGGCGCGCGTGGTGGCACCGCGCTTCTGGGGCGGCGTGATCTCCATGCCGCTCTTGGCCGCGCTCTTCTCCGCGCTCGGCATCTTCGGCGCCTACCTCGTGGGCGTGCGGCTCATCGGCATCGATGCGGGCGCATTCTGGGGACAGATGCACGCGGGCGTCGACTTCTGGCCCGACGTGACCAACGGCATCATCAAGAGCATCGTGTTCGGCATCGCCATATCGCTGATCGCGGTCTTCGAGGGCTTCGGCGCCAAGCCGACGGCGGAGGGCGTGGCGAGCGCGACCACGCGGACCGTGGTCATGTCGTCGCTCGCCATCCTCGCGCTCGATTTCGTCATGACCGTCTTCATGTTCCGCGGAGCGACCGGCGTATGAACCGTTCCACGATCGACCTCTGGGTCGGCATCTTCGTGGCGATCGGCTTCGGGGCGATCCTGTTTCTCGCCCTCAAGGTCGGGAACCTGCTGACGCTCGACCGCTCGCCGGGGTATCGGCTGGAGGCGAGCTTCGAGAACATCGGAGGGCTCAAGCTGCGCGCCGCGGTGAAGGCTGCGGGCGTCGTGGTCGGACGCGTCGAGCGGGTCCGGCTCGACCCCAAGACCTACGAGGCCATCGTGACCATGCGCATGGACAACGAATACCAGTTCAGCAAGGACACGATCGCCGCCATCAACACCTCGGGCCTGCTGGGCGAGGTCTACATCGGGCTCGATGCCGGCGGCGACACGCAGATGCTCAAGGACGGCGATCGCGTCACCAAGACGCAATCGGCGGTCGTGATCGAGAAGCTCATCAGCCAGTTCCTGTTCGACAAGGCCTCGGAGAGCCCCGGCGGCAAGGATCAGGCCGCGCCGGGCGCGCCGCCGGCACCGGCCCCGGCCAAGGCCGCTCAGGGAGCAAAAAAATGAGCCACCTCCGGTCGCTGGGCCGTTGCGGCATGGTCGTGCTCGCCGGGGCGCTGCTCGGCGCCTGTGCGGCGGCGCCGAACAAGGCCGACCCCTTCGAGCCCTGGAATCGAGCGATGTACGAGGTTCACGAGGCCGTGGACGGCGCCATCGTCAAGCCGATCGCGCAGGCCTATGTCGCGTACATGCCGGAGGTGATCCGCACCGGCGTGGCCAACTTCTTCGGCAACATCGACGATCTGTTCAGCGGCATCAACAACGTGCTGGAAGGGCGCGGCAACGAGGCTGGCGACGACTTCGGGCGCGTGCTGCTCAACACCACCATGGGCCTGGGCGGCCTCTTCGACCTCGCCTCGATGATGGGCATCCCCAAGGACGCCAAGGACTTCGGGATCACCTTCGGCAAATGGGGTTTCCCGCAGGGGCCCTATTTCTTCGTGCCGCTCTTTGGCCCCACGACGGTGCGCGACGGAACGGGCACGCTGGTGCGCTATTTCACCGGCCCCGTCGGCTTCATCCGCGACGTACCGGTGCGCAACACGCTCTATGGCATCGGCTACCTGAATCTGCGGGCGCAGGCGCTGTCGGCTGAATCGGTGCTCGACACCGCCGCGCTGGACAAGTACCGGTTCCTGCGCAACGCCTATCTGAAGAATCGGCAATACCAGGTCTACGACGGCAAGCCGCCCCCCGAAGACGACGAGGACCCGGCCCCCCCGCCCGCGACCGCCCCAGCCACGAAATGAGGCCGACGATGCTGCGCATCACTCGAATCCTGCTGCTGCTCGCCTTCGCCGCTCCGGCTTTCGCGCAAGAAGCCCCCGATGCGCTGGTCAAGCGCATCGCCGAGGAAACGCTCGCGACCATCCGCGCCGACAAGGAGCTGCAGGCGGGCAATCCCAGCAAGGTCAAGGCGCTTATCGAGTCCAAGCTCGTGCCAAACTTCGACACGGCGCGCATGACTGCGCTCGCGATGGGCCGCAACTGGCGCGCGGCCAGCCCCGAGCAACAGAAGGCGCTCATCGAGCAGTTCAAGACGCTGCTGATCCGCACCTACTCGAATGCGCTCACGAACTATCGCGACAACACGATGAGCTACAAGCCGCTGCGGGCGAATCCCGGCGACACCGATGTCGTCGTGCGCACGGAGGTGACCCGCCCGGGGCAGGCGCCGGTGCCCATCGACTACAGCATGGAGAAGACGCCCGAGGGCTGGAAGTGCTACGACGTGGTCGTGGCGGGCGTGAGTCTCGTCACCAACTATCGCGACGAGTTCAACGACACGGTCCGCAGCTCGGGCATCGACGGTCTCATCAAGGCGCTTGCCGCGAAAAACGGGAGCCCGGCCCCGAAATGAACGCCGAGTCCGTGGGCGCCGACGCTCAGGGCGGCGCTTCCTTCGCGACTGATCGAAGCTGGAACGTCTCCGGCGCGCTGACGGTCGACAGCGCCGCCAGCGTGCTCGCGGCTAGCGAGACCGCCGCCCTTCCCGAGACGGGCATCGTATCCATGTCCGGGCTGCGCGCGGTCGATTCCGCGGGGGTCGCCGTGATGCTCTCCTGGCGGCGCCGCGCGATGGCCGAGGGCAGGACGCTCGCCTTCACCGACGTGCCGCCGACGCTGCGGGCCCTCGCGGAGCTCTACAGCGTCGAGGATCTGCTGACGCAGTAAGGCGTCAGTCCGCGAAGCCTCGGCCGCCGGCCGACATGCCGCCCGCCGTCGAGATCGTCCAGGTCGCGCGCCGCTTCGGCCCCGTGCAGGCGCTCGCGGGCGTCGATTTGAGCGTCGACGCGGGAGAGTTCTTCGGCCTCCTCGGACCGAACGGCGCCGGCAAGACCACGCTCATCTCGATCCTCGCGGGATTGACGCGCGCCGACGCCGGCCGGGCGCGCGTGCTCGGCCACGATGTCGTCGACGACTACGGCAACGCGCGGCGGCTCCTCGGGGTCGTGCCGCAGGAGCTGGTTTTCGACCCGTTCTTCACCGTGCGCGAGACGCTCAAGATCCAGTCTGGCTATTTCGGGATCCGCGACAACGACGCCTGGATCGACGAGATCCTGCACCATCTCGATCTCTCCTCGCGCGCCGACACCAACATGCGCGCGCTCTCCGGCGGCATGAAGCGCCGCGTGCTCGTGGGCCAGGCGCTGGTCCACAAGCCTCCCGTGATCGTCCTCGACGAGCCCACGGCCGGCGTCGACGTCGAGCTGCGGCAGAGCCTTTGGGCGTTCATCCGCCAGCTCAATCGCGACGGCCATACGATCATCCTCACCACGCACTATCTCGAAGAGGCCGAAGCCCTGTGCGGGCGCATCGCCATGCTCAAGTCCGGCAGGATCGTCGCGCTGGACACCAAGCAGAACCTGCTCTCGAGCTTCGCCGGGCTCACCGTGCGGGTGGGCGTGGACAGGCTGCCGACCGAATGGGAGCCCCGCGTCGTACGCAGCGCCGACGGGATGTACCTGCTGTCGCTCGCCGACTATGCCGAGCTCGAGAGGCTGCTCGCCGCGCTGCGCCAAGCCGGCACGGGCGTGCGCGAGCTCGCCCTCCAGGAAGCGGACCTCGAGCAGGTGTTCCTGCGCATCATGGCGCGGGATCATTGAGGCCTCCGGGATGATTCCCGCCTTCGGCAGCGGCTGGCTCGCGCTCCTGTACAAGGAGCTGTTGCGCTTCTGGAAGGTCGCCTTCCAGACCATCCTTGCGCCGGTGCTCACGGCGCTGCTCTACCTCCTGATCTTTTCGCACGTCCTCGAGTCGCGGGTGTCGGTGTTCGACGGCCGCGTCGGCTACACCTCGTTCCTGATCCCGGGCCTGGTGATGATGTCGGTGCTGCAGAACGCCTTCGCGAACAGCTCCTCTTCGCTCATCCAGTCGAAGATCACCGGCAACCTCATCTTCGTGCTGGTGACGCCGCTGTCGCCGCTCGACATGTTCGCCGCCTACGTGCTGGGCGCGATGGTGCGGGGCATCGTCGTGGGCGCCGGAGTCTTCCTGGTCACGGCCTGGTTCGCCGCACCCTCGCTGCAGCATCCGCTCTGGGCATTCGGCTTCGCGCTCCTCGGCAGCGCGATCCTCGGCATCCTGGGCCTTCTCGCCGGCATATGGGCGGACAAGTTCGACCAGCTCGCGGCGTTCCAGAATTTCCTGATCATGCCGCTCACCTTCCTCTCCGGCGTGTTCTATTCGATCCACAGCCTGCCGCCGTTCTGGCAGGCGCTGTCGCATTTCAACCCGTTCTTCTATATGATCGACGGCTTCCGCTACGGCTTCTTCGGACTGTCGGATATCGCTCCGGTCACGAGCCTCGCCGTCGTGGCGGGCTTCTGCCTCGCCTTGACCGCGCTCACGCTCGCGATCCTCAAGCGCGGGTACAAGCTGAGGCACTAGCATCCCGAGCCATCGCCGCGCCCGATTCCATCGTCGCTTCGCCCCGAAGAGAGCTGGCCCCCGCCCCGTTCCTTTGCTCGAATCGCCAACGGCACGCCGGCGAGCACTCCATGACCACCCCTGAGTCGATCAAGAGCGCCATCGAGGCCCAGCTCGTCTGCGAGCGAGTCGAGGTTCGCGGCGACGGACGGCATTTCGAGGCGCTGATCGTGAGCCCCGCGTTCGAGGCCCTTTCCAAGGTGCGCCGCCACCAGCTCGTCTACGGCGCCCTCGGAGAGCGTATGCGCGAGGAAGTCCACGCGCTGTCGATGACCACGCTCACGCCCGCAGAGTGGGCGGAACGAAGCCGGGCGCGCTGACGTGGACCGGCTGCTGATCGAGGGTGGCGTGCGCCTGGAGGGTTCGGTCCGGGTCTCCGGGGCGAAGAACGCCGCCCTGCCGATCCTCGCCGCGGCGCTGCTGACGCGCGAGCCGCTCGAGCTCGCCAACGTGCCCCGGCTCAACGACGTGCGCACCATGCAGGCGCTGCTCGGCCAGATGGGCGTCAAGGCGGAGCGCGACGACGGCACGCTCACCGTCGCGGCCGAGAGCGTGGAGTGGCCGCTCGCGCCCTACGAGCTGGTGAAGACCATGCGCGCGTCGATCCTCGCGCTGGGGCCGCTGCTCGCGCGCTGCGGCGAGGCCCGCGTTTCCCTTCCCGGTGGCTGCGCGATCGGACTCCGGCCCGTCGACCAGCACGTGAAGGGGCTGCAGGCGATGGGGGCGGAGATCGATCTCGATCACGGCTACATCGACGCGAAGGCGAAGCGGCTCCTGGGCACCCGCTTCGTCTTCGACGTGGCGACCGTGACGGGCACCGAGAACCTGATGATGGCGGCGACGCTGGCCGACGGCGTGAGCATCCTGGAGAACGTCGCGCGCGAGCCCGAGGTGGTCGATCTCGCGCTGTGCCTGAACGCGATGGGGGCGCGGATCGCGGGCGCCGGGACCGATCGCATCGTGATCGAAGGGGTGGAGCGTCTGCACGGGGCGGCGCATTCGATCATGCCCGACCGCATCGAGACGGGAACCTTCCTCGCCGCCGCGGCGGCCGCCGGCGGCGACGTGACGCTCACCGGCGTGCGCGCCGAGACGCTCGAAGCGGTGCTCGAGAAGCTCTCCGAGGCGGGCGCGAAGATCGCGGTCGACGACAGCACGATCCGCCTCGCCCGCCGCGAGCGGCTCAGGTCCGTAAGCCTCCGGACGGCCCCGTACCCCGCGTTTCCGACCGATATGCAGGCCCAGCTCATGGCGCTCATGACGCTGGCCGACGACACGGCCGTGATCACCGAGACGATCTTCGAGAATCGGATGATGCACGTTCAGGAGCTCAAGCGGCTGGGCGCGGACATCGAGGTCGAGAGCAGCACCGCCATCGTCAAGGGCGTGCCCGCGCTGACCGGCGCGACCGTGATGGCGACCGACCTGCGCGCCTCCGCCGGCCTCGTAATCGCCGGGCTGATGGCGGAAGGCGAGACGACGATCGATCGCATCTACCACCTCGATCGTGGCTACGAGAGGATCGAGACCAAGCTCGCGGCGCTGGGTGCGAGGATTCGCCGCGTCGGCACGAGCGGAGCCGAGTGAAGCGTCGCGGCGGGCGGCGCACTGCCGGCGTCCGGTAGAATCATGGCTCGCGCGCGCTCGCATCCATCATGGCAACGCTCACCATCGCCCTACCCAAGGGCCGCATCCTGGAAGAGACGCTGCCGCTTCTCGCCCGCGCCGGGGTCGAGCCCGCCGAGGACCCGCAGGCCTCGCGCCGCCTGATCATCGGCAGCGGACGGGCCGACGTGCGGTTCGTCGTCGTCCGCCCGACCGACGTGCCGACCTACGTCGAGTACGGCGCCGCCGACCTCGGCGTCGCAGGCAAGGACGTGCTGCTCGAGCACGGAGGCGAGGGGCTCTACCAGCCGATCGACCTCGGGATTGGCCGCTGTGCCATGGTGGTGGCGGCTCCGCGCGCATTCGACTATGCGGGTGCCGTGAAGCGCGGGGCCCGGCTGCGCGTCGCGAGTAAGTACGTGACCGTCGCTCGCGAGCACTTCGCCGGCAAGGGGATGCACGTCGATCTGATCCGGCTGTACGGGTCGATGGAGCTCGCCCCGCTCGTGGGCCTCGCCGACGCGATCGTCGACCTCGTGAGTACCGGCAATACGCTCCGGGCGAACGATCTCGTCGCCGTCGAGCACATCCTCGCGATCAGCGCCAGGCTGATCGTCAATCCCGCCGCGCTCAAGCTCAAGCGCGCGGCGATGCAGCCGCTGCTCGACTCGATCGCCGCGGCGGCCGAGGAGAAGGCCGATGCCTGAGCGCGGCGCCGCCGTGAGGAGGCTCGATGCCGCCGCGCCGGGCTTTGCCGCCGCGCTCGCGGAGCTCACGGCCTTCGAGGCCAAGGAAGACGCCGCACTCGGCGCCACCGTCGACGCGATCCTCGCGGACGTGCGCGCGCGCGGAGATGCCGCCGTCCTCGAGTACACCGCGCGCTTCGACCGGCTGCGCGCCGGAAGCGTCGCGGAGCTCGAGATCCCCGAGGCGCAGCGTCGCGACGCGCTGGCCGGGCTCCCGGCGGCGGAGCGCGAGGCGTTGTCGAGCGCCGCGGCGCGGATCCGCCGCTTTCACGAGCGCCAGCGCGGCGAATCGTGGCTCGTGGCGGAGGACGACGGCACGCGCCTCGGGCAGAGGGTCACCGCGCTCGACCGGGTGGGCGTGTACGTGCCCGGCGGGCGCGCCGCCTATCCCTCCACGGTGCTGATGAATGCGCTGCCTGCGGCCGTGGCCGGCGTCGCGGAGATCGTCATGGTCTCGCCTGCTCCGGACGGGATCCGGAATCCGCTGGTGCTTGCCGCCGCGCAGCTTGCGGGCGTGACGCGCGCGTTCGCGATCGGCGGCGCGCAGGCGATCGGTGCGCTCGCCTACGGCACGGATACCATCGCACCGGTCGACAAGATCGTCGGCCCGGGCAACGCCTACGTCGCTGCGGCGAAGCGCCGGGTCTTCGGTCGGGTCGGCATCGACCTGATCGCCGGCCCGTCGGAGATCCTCGTCATCGCCGATGCGAGCGCCCATCCCGACTGGGTGGCGATGGACCTCTTCGCCCAGGCCGAGCACGACGAGGACGCTCAGGCCATCCTGCTCACGCCCGATGCGGCGCTGATCGATGCCGTTGCCGCCAGCATCGACCGCCAGCTGCCGACGATGGAGCGCAGGGACATCATCGCGGCCTCGCTCGCGCGCCGCGGCGCGCTCGTGCGCGTGCGCGACTTGGACCAAGCCTGCGCGATCGCAGACGGGATCGCGCCGGAGCACCTGGAGCTCGCGGTCGCCGAGCCCGAGGCGCTGCTGCCGCGGATCCGCCACGCGGGCGCGATCTTCCTCGGGCACAACAGCTCGGAAGCGCTCGGCGACTACTGCGCCGGACCGAACCACGTGCTGCCGACTTCGCGCAGCGCCCGGTTCTCCTCTCCGCTGGGCGTGTACGACTTCCAGAAGCGCAGCAGCGTGATCGCCGTCTCGGCCGCGGGCGCGCGGACGCTGGGACGCACGGCGATCGCGCTGGCGCGCGGCGAAGGGCTCTCCGCGCACGCCCGCAGCGCGGAGTACAGGCTGCAACGATGAAGCCCTCGCCCCTCGCGCCGCCCCCGACGATAAGCGGCCTGCCTTCGCAGCGAGAGCGCGGCGAGCGCAGCGCAGGCGCGGCGGACTTCGTGGCTCGCGTCGTCCGGCCCGAGGTCCGCGCCCAGTCGGCGTACGCCGTGCCCAAGGCCGAGGGGATGGTCAAGCTCGACGCCATGGAGAACCCGTATCCGCTGCCGGCCTCGGTGCGGATGCGGCTCGACGCGGCGCTGGCGAGAGTGCCGATCAACCGCTATCCCGACGCGGCCGCTGATGCCGCCAGGGACGCGCTGCGGCGCGCGCTCACGATTCCGCCCGGACACGAGCTGCTGCTCGGCAACGGCTCCGACGAGCTGATCCAGCTCATCGCGTCGATGCTCGCCGGCGAGGGCGCGACGATGCTCGCCCCGGAGCCGTCGTTCGTGATGTACCGCCGCAGCGCGCTTTGGGCGGGGATGCGCTTCGTGGGCGTTCCGCTCGCGAGCGGCTTCGGCCTCGACCTTCCCGCCATGCTGCGTGCGATCGAACGGGAACGGCCCGCGCTCGTCTTCATCGCCTATCCGAACAACCCGACGGGGAACCTGTTCGCCGCCCGCGACGTGGACGCGGTGCTGCGCGCCGCGCCGGGGCTGGTGGTGATCGACGAGGCGTACTACGCGTTCTCCGACGCGAGCTTCCTGCCTGACATCGCGCGCTATCCCAATGCGCTGCTTTTACGCACTGTCTCCAAGGTCGGGATGGCCGGCCTGCGCCTGGGATATGCGGTCGCGGCCCCGGAATGGATCGCGGAGCTCGACAAGCTGCGCCCGCCGTATAATGTGAACGCGCTGACGCAGGCGGCGGCGGTCGTGCTCCTGGACGATACCGCCTGGATTGCGGAGCAGTCGAAGGCGACCCGGTCCGAGCGCGCGCGCCTCGAGGCGGCGCTCCGGTGCCTCGCCGGGGTCACGGTGTTCCCGACGCAGACGAATTTCGTGCTGCTGCGCGTCGCCGACGCGGGCGCGGTTTTCGAAGGGCTTCGCGCCAGGCGGATCCTGGTGAAGAACCTGCACGGATGGCATCCGCTGCTCGCCGGGTGCCTGCGGATAACCGTCGGAACGCCGGAGGAGAACGACTTGCTGCTCGCTGCATGTCGCGAGCTTTGCCGATGAACGATACGAAATCCCCGAATGCGGCCCCGCGCCGCGCGCGCATCGAGCGGCGCACCAAGGAGACGACCATCGCGGTGGACGTGAACCTCGACGGCACGGGCCGGGGCGAGCTCGCGACGGGCGTCCCCTTTCTCGACCACATGCTCGACCAGGTGGCGCGGCACGGCATGCTCGACCTGACCGTGCAGGCGAAGGGCGACCTGCACATCGACGCCCATCACACGGTCGAGGACATCGGCATCACCTTCGGCCAGGCCCTCGCCAGGGCCCTGGGCGACAAGGCCGGCGTCGCGCGCTACGGCCACGCCTACGTGCCGCTCGACGAGGCGCTCTCCCGCGCCGTGATCGATCTCTCCGGCCGTCCCGGACTCAGCTACCACGTGGCGTTCACGCGGGCGATGATCGGCGCTTTCGACGTCGACCTCGTGCACGAGTTCTTCCAGGGCTTCGTGAACCATGCGCTGGCGACGCTGCACCTGGACAACCTGCGCGGCGACAACGCGCACCATCAGGCCGAGACGCTGTTCAAGGCCTTCGCCCGGGCTTTGCGCATGGCCGTCGCCGCGGATCCGCGAGCGAGCGGGATCCCCTCGACCAAGGGAACGCTCTGATCGACATCGCGGTCGTCGATTACGGCATGGGCAACCTGCGCTCGGTGGCCAAGGCGTTGCGGCATGTCGCCCCCGAACGCACCATTGTGGTGAGCTCCGATCCCGCGACGATCCGCGCTGCGGCGCGCGTCGTCCTGCCCGGGCAGAGCGCCATGCCCGACTGCATGCGCTGCCTCCGCGAGAGCGGGCTGGCGGAGGTGGTCCTCGAGAGCTGCGCTGACCGCCCGTTCCTCGGCATCTGCCTGGGGCTGCAGATGCTCTTCGACGACAGCGAGGAAGGACCCACTCCCGGATTGAGCGTGATCGCCGGCCGCGTCGTGCGTTTCCGCGACGCGAGCATGATCGGGGCGGACGGCGGCCGGCTCAAGGTCCCCCACATGGGCTGGAGCCCCGTCCGGCGCACGCGCGACCATCCGCTGTGGCGAGGCATCGACGACGGCGCGCGGTTCTACTTCGCGCACAGCTATTACCCCGTGCCCGACGATTCGCATGTGACGGCCGCGAGCGTTGCGTATCCGACGGCGTTTACTTGCGCGATTGCCCGCGCTAATATCTTCGCCGTGCAGTTCCACCCAGAGAAAAGCCACCGCGCAGGTCTTCAGCTGCTCTCGAATTTCGTCGCCTGGAACGGGCGCGTCTGAACGATAGCTTTCGCGGCTGCCCGCGCGAGCTACCTTCCATCCACCGCACGTCGCCACGGCAGCGACCCCGAGTCGCCACCCGCCGCCATGCACATCATTCCCGCGATCGATATCAAGGACGGGCACTGCGTGCGGCTCAAGCAGGGCGAGATGCAGTCGGCGACCGTCTTCTCCGAGGATCCGGCGGCGATGGCGCAGCACTGGCTCGAGCAGGGCGCCCAGCGGCTGCATCTCGTGGACCTGAACGGCGCCTTCGCCGGCCGGCCGAAGAACGAGCTCGCGATCCGCGAGGTCGTGAGCGTGATCGGCGAGGAGATTCCCGTCCAGCTCGGCGGCGGCATCCGCGATCTCGACACGATCGAGCGCTATCTCGACGACGGCATCAGCTTCGTGATCATCGGCACGGCGGCGGTGAAGAACCCCGGCTTTCTCCACGACGCCTGCTACGCCTTTCCCGGGCACATCATCGTCGGGCTGGACGCGCGCGAGGGCAAGGTCGCCACCGACGGCTGGTCCAAGCTCACGGGCCACGACGTCGTCGACCTCGCGAAGAAGTTCGAGGATTACGGCGTCGAGGCGCTGATCTACACCGACATCGGCCGCGACGGCATGCTCACGGGGGTCAACATCGAGGCGACCGTGAAGCTCGCGCGCGAGCTCAAGATCCCGGTGATCGCGAGCGGCGGCATCAACAGCCTGAAGGACATCAAGGAGCTGGCCGGCTACGAGAGCGAAGGCATCAGCGGCGCGATCGCCGGCCGCGCTCTCTACGACGGCACGCTCGACTTCAAGGCGGCGCTCAAGGCGGCGAAGGGCGGCAAGTAGCCCCGGGCGCCGAGGAGGGGCCCGCCGACGCGCGTGGGCGGACCGGGCGTCCGCGAGCGGCCGCCCCGCCAACGCACAACTTCATGGGTCTCGCCAAGCGCATTATTCCCTGCCTCGACGTTGCCGACGGACGCGTCGTCAAGGGCGTGAACTTCGTCAACCTGCGCGACGCCGGGGATCCGGTCGAGGTCGCGCGTCGCTACGACAGCGAGGGCGCCGACGAGCTCGCCTTCCTCGACATCAAGGCGAGCATCGAAACCCGCGGGCTGCTCTACGGCATGATCGAGGCAGTGGCCGATCAGGTGTTCATTCCGCTCACCGTCGGCGGCGGAGTGTCTCGGGTCGACGACATCCGCGCGCTGCTCAACGCGGGAGCCGACAAGGTAAGCGTCAATACCGCGGCGGTGCAGGATCCTTCGCTCGTCGGCGAGGCGGCGAGCCGCTACGGCGCGCAGTGCATCGTCGCGGCCATCGACGCGCGCCAGGCGGCCCCGGGCCGCTGGGAGGTCTACACGCACGGCGGACGTACGCCGACCGGGCTGGACGCGGTCGACTGGGCGCGCCGCGTGACCGCGCTGGGCGCAGGCGAGATTCTGCTCACGAGCATGGACCGCGACGGCGCGCGCACCGGCTTCGATCTCGCGCTCACGCGCGCCGTGGTCGATGCGGTCGACGTTCCGGTGATCGCGTCGGGGGGCGTGGGCTCGCTCCGGGACCTGGTCGACGGCATCACTCTCGGCGGCGCGGACGCCGTGCTGGCGGCGTCGATCTTCCACTATGGCGAATTCACGGTGGGGCAGGCGAAGCGGGCGCTCGCGGCGGCAGGCATCGAAGTCCGTTGAGCGCGGCCTTGGGCGTAGAATGGGCGCGTCGCATCGTGCGCGATGCGCACATCGTATGGAATGGCTCGATCAAGTCCGCTGGAATTCCGAAGGCCTCGTGCCCGCGATCGCGCAGGAAGCGGCCACCGGCGCCGTGCTCACCCTGGCGTGGATGAATCGTGAAGCGCTCGAGCGCACCGCGGAGAGCCGTGAGGCGCACTACTGGTCGCGCTCGCGCGGGCGCCTCTGGCGCAAGGGCGAGCAGTCGGGCCACACGCAGCGGGTCCACGAGATCCGGCTCGACTGCGACAACGACGCCGTTCTGCTGGTGGTCGAACAAAGCGGCGGAATCGCCTGTCATACCGGGCGGCACCGCTGTTTCTTTCAGCGCCTGGAGGACGGGGCGTGGCGCGCGGTCGAGCCGGTGCTCAAGGATCCGGCGTCGGTGTACGGCCGCCGGGACGCGGACATCGCAGGCGTGAAGCCTCCGAGCTGATTCGGACGAACGACATGACTCATTCTTCCGCGGGCGCAGCAACGGACGGCGGCGAGGTGCTGCAGCGGCTGGCCGCCACGATCGCATCCCGCCGCGGGGCGGACCCCGCCACTTCCTACGTGGCCACGCTGTTCGTCAAGGGCCGCGACGCGATGATCAAGAAGCTGGGCGAGGAGGCGACCGAGGCGGTCATGGCCGCCAAGGACGGTGATAAGATTCGGTTGACGAACGAGATAGCCGACCTCTGGTTTCACTGCCTGGTCGTCCTGGAGAGCTACGGACTGGGGCCGGACGCGGTCCTTGCCGAGCTGGCGCGCCGCGAGGGCGTCTCCGGCCTGCAGGAGAAGGCATCGCGCCTCTAGGCGGTCCGGCGCGCCGGGCAGACCGGATGGGCAGGCAGCCTAACTCATGGACGACTGCATTTTCTGCAAGATCGTGCGCGGCGAGGTGCCGGCGAAGAAGGTCTACGAGGACGCGGAGGTCCTCGCCTTCCACGACATTCGCCCGCAGGCTCCGGTGCATTTCATGTTGATACCGAAGAAGCACATCGATTCGCTCGCTCACGTCGCCGCCGACGACGCCGGCATGCTCGGGCGGCTGTTCGCGCTTTCCGGACGGCTCGCGCGCGAGAACGGCTCCCCGGACGGATTCCGGACCATCGTCAACACCGGCCGCATCGGCCGGCAGGAAGTGATGCACCTGCACGTGCACGTGATCGGCGGCCCGAACGTCCTCGGCCCGATGCTGCCGAGGGCACATTAGGAGAAACCCATGGGTGGACTCAGCATCTGGCATTGGCTGATCGTTCTGCTGGTCGTCGTGCTGATCTTCGGCACGAAGAAGCTGCGCAACATCGGCCAGGATCTCGGCGGTGCGGTGCGCGGCTTCAAGGAAGGGATGAAGACCGGCGACTCCGAGGCCGCGGGCGCGTCCGATCAGCCGCAGCAGCAGATCCCGGGCAATACGATCGAGGGCGAGGTCAAGAAGGAAAAAACGTCCTGAGGTCAGGCCTGCGGCGAGAGGCGGACCTTCCGCGCCGGCTCGGGCAGGGGACCGCTCGAGGCTAGAGTCGCCGGCGGCGGTCCATCGTCATCCGTGTTCGATATCGGCTTTTCCGAAATCGTCGTCATCGGCGTCGTGGCGCTGATCGTCATCGGTCCCGAGCGGCTGCCGAAGGTCGCGCGCACGCTGGGCCACATGTTCGGCCGCCTGCAGCGCTACGTGAACGAGGTCAAGGCCGACATCAGCCGCGAGATGGAGCTCGACGAGCTGCGCAAGCTCCAGTCGCAGGTGCAGAGCGCCGCGCGCGAGATCGAGCAGTCGGTGACGCACGCGGCGCAGAGCTTCGAAAGCGGCGTGCGCTCCGTCGAATCGGAGCTGAACCAGGCGGCGGGCGCCGACGCCGCGCCGTCGGGCCATGCTTCCGCAGCCGCCGATGCGGCACCCCCGCCCGAGAAGAAGCAGGACTCGGGCGAGACGTCGCGGCAGGCGACGCTGCCGGGCATCGAGCGCATCTAGCCCGGAAGTCCACGCAGTACAATGACCGTCGCGCGTCGCCGCGACCGCCGTCATGACCCAGCCGTCCGCCACGCCCGACAACACCCAGGAAAGCTTCATCTCGCATCTGATCGAGCTGCGGAGCCGCCTCCTGCGCTCGATCGTGGCGGTCGTCGTGGTGCTGGCGCTGCTCTTTCCCTGGGCCAAGGACATCTACGCGCTGCTGGCGCGGCCGCTGCTGCACGCGCTGCCGCGGGGAAGCACGATGATCGCCACTGACGTCACCGGAACGTTCCTCGTGCCGCTGAAGGTCACGTTGATGGCGGCCTTCCTGGTCGCGCTGCCGTACGTGCTCTACCAGGTGTGGGCCTTCGTCGCGCCGGGCCTCTACCAGCATGAAAAACGCCTCGCACTGCCGGTGATCGTCTCGAGCGTGCTGTTCTTCGCGATCGGGATGGCCTTCGCCTATTTCGTCGTCTTCCCGGTCGCCTTCGGCTTCTTCGCGGGCTATGCGCCGGCGGGCGTGCAGATGATGACCGACATCGACAAGTACCTCTCGTTCGTGCTGACGATGTTCATCGCCTTCGGCATCACCTTCGAAGTCCCGGTCGTCGTCGTCGTGCTGGTCCGGCTGGGCGTCGTGAGCGTCGACAAGCTCAAGTCGATCCGCGGCTACGTCATCGTGGGCGCGTTCGTCGTCGGCGCGATATTCACGCCGCCCGACGTGCTGTCGCAGTGCATGCTGGCCGTGCCGCTGTGGCTGCTCTACGAGCTCGGCCTGATCGTCGGTCGCTTCGTCGCGGTCGCGAAGGAGGAGGATGCCGCCGGGCAGAGCGAGTCGGCGTCCTGACGCCGGCCGCTGCCTGATGTCTTCCCGTCAGGCCTGGATCCGATCCGAACCCCGGCTCATTTGCCAACCGGGCGGGGCCGGGGTGCGCCGGCGAGATCAGCCGGTCGGCTTCGGGCGGCGGCCGACGATCACCGCGACCTGGATGGGCTTGCGGTCGCGCAAGACCTTGAGCGTCGCCTGACGACCCGGCGTGAGCGAGGCGATCTGCGAGAGTAGCGCGTCGCTGTCGCGGGTGGGCTTGCCATCGATCTCGAGGACGACGTCGCGCACCTGCAGTCCGGCGCGGTCGGCCGGGCTGTTCTTGACCACGCTGCGGATGAGCAGGCCGTCGACGCTCTGCAGCGAGAACGCGGCGGCGATCTCGGGAGTGATCTCCTGGGGCTCGATCCCGAGCCAGCCGCGGGTCACTTCGCCGTCGCGGATGATCTGCTCGAGCACGGTGCGGGCGAGCGACACCGGGATCGCGAAGCCGATCCCCTGCGAGCCGCCGTTCTCGGAGTAGATCGCGCTGTTGATCCCGATCAGGTTGCCGCTCGCGTCGATCAGCGCCCCGCCCGAGTTGCCGGGGTTGACCGCGGCGTCGGTCTGGATGAAGTCCTCGAAGCGATTGATGCCGAGATGGTTGCGGCCCAGCGCGCTCACGATGCCGTGCGTGACCGTGTTGCCGAAGCCGAACGGGTTGCCGAGCGCGAGCACGGCGTCGCCGACCTGCACGTGGTCGAGCGACCCGAAGGTGATCGCGGGCAGCTCGCTGCCTTCGGCCTTGAGCACGGCGAGGTCCGATTCGGGATCGTTGCCGCGCACCGTCGCGCGCAGCCTCCGTCCGTCCGAGAGCACGAGCTGGATGTCGTCGGCACCTTCGATCACGTGGTTGTTGGTGAGCACATAGCCTTCGCTGCTCACGATCACGCCCGAGCCCAGGCTCGTGGCGCGCCGCGCTTCGCCGCCCTCCAGGCCGGGAAAGAATCGGCGCAGAAGCGGATCGTCGAGGAGCGCATTGCGCGCGCGCACCTCTTTGCTCGTGTAGACGTTCACCACCGAGGGCATCGCCTTCTTCGCGGCCACGGCGAGCCCCTCGACCGGCGTCGCTTCGACGGTCGGCGAGGACTCCTGCACGAGCACCACGTTGTTGCGCCCGGACACGCGAGCGAGAAGATCGGGTCGCAGCGTCGCGACGACGAACAGCGCACCCAGGCACACGGTGGCGACCTGCGCGAATAACAGCCAGAAGTAGTGCAAGTTCCGCTTCATGACGATCGTGGCCTACAGAGCCGAACATTATAAACCCATGCCGCAGTGCAGCATTGGTCGTATGCGCGACCCGGTGCGGACCGCGCGGCATTGATCGTAATTCCCTGTTTCGGGTCGGTTTTTGCCGTGGGCCCGGGCTCAGGCTTTGGGTCGACGCGCCGAATCATTTATAATTCACGGCTTTGCGGCCGGGGTCGCTCCCGAATGGCAACCGACGAAAGCATAAACAGCAACAAGCGGCGGTTTCTTCTCGGCGCGACATCCGCGGTGGGCTCGATCGGGGTGATCGCGACCGCGGTCCCGTTCGTGATGAGCCTCTGGCCGAGCGAGCGGGCGAAGGCGGCGGGCGCGCCCGTCGAGGTCGACATCTCCAAGCTCGAGCCGGGGCAGAAGATCACGGTCCTGTGGCGCAGCAAGCCGGTGTGGGTCATCAATCGCACCAAGGAGATGCTGGCCGACCTGCCGAAGCTCGACTCGAGGGTCGTGGACCCGAAGTCGGACGTCGACCATCAGCCGAAGTACTGCAAGAACGAGGATCGCTCGATCAAGCCCGAGATCTTCGTCGCGATCGGCATCTGCACGCATCTAGGCTGCTCGCCGACGTACCGGCCCGAGGTCGCGCCGGCGGATCTGGGTCCCGACTGGCTCGGCGGGTTCTTCTGCCCCTGCCATCAGTCGAAGTTCGATCTCGCCGGTCGCGTGTTCAAGGGCGTCCCGGCCCCGACCAATCTGTACATCCCGCCGTACCAATTCGTCTCCGACACGAAGATCACGATCGGCGAGGACAGTAAGAGCGGCACAACCAAGACTCCGGGATAGTCCTCCACCATGTCCAGATTCATCGCCTGGATCGACGACCGCTTTCCCCTCACCAAGCTCTGGGAGGAGCAGTGGGGCAAGTACGTCGCGCCGAAGAACTTCAACTTCTGGTACTACTTCGGTTCGCTCGCCGCCTTCGTGCTGGTGCTGCAGATCGCCACGGGCATCTTCCTCGCGATGAGCTACAAGCCCGACGCGACGAAGGCCTTCGACTCGATCGAGTACATCATGCGCGACGTCTCCGGCGGGTGGATCATCCGCTACATGCATTCGACGGGGGCCTCCGCGTTCTTCATCGTGGTGTATCTGCACATGTTCCGGGGGCTCCTCTACGGCAGCTACCGGCGGCCTCGCGAGCTCCTCTGGATCATCGGCTGCGTCATCTATTTCGCGCTGATGGCCGAGGCGTTCTTCGGCTATCTGCTGCCCTGGGGGCAGATGTCGTACTGGGGCGCGCAGGTAATCGTCAACCTGTTCTCGACGGTCCCGTACATCGGCGACACGCTCGGGACCTGGATCCGCGGCGATTACACGATCTCCGACGTCACGCTCAACCGGTTCTTCGCATTCCACGTGGTCGCCGTGCCGCTGCTGCTGCTGATCCTGGTGGCGGTGCACCTGATGGCGCTGCACGAAGTCGGCTCGAACAATCCGGACGGTATCGAGATCAAGAAGCAGCCCAAGGATCCGAAGACCGGGATCTATCTCGACGGCATCTACTCGCATCCGTACTACACGATCAAGGACATCGTTGGAGTGGTGTTCTTCCTCATCGTCTTCGCGATCGTGATGTTCTTCCTGCCGGACGGCGGCGGCTACTTTCTGGAAGCGAACAATTTCATTCCTGCCGACCCGCTGAAGACTCCCGAGCACATCGCGCCGGTCTGGTACTTCACGCCGTACTACGCGATGCTGCGCGCCGTGCCTTCGTTCTTCGCCTCGCAGTTCTGGGGCGTGCTGGTGATGGGGGCCGCCGTGGTGGTCTTCGTCTTTCTCCCCTGGCTCGACAAGGGGGCCGTCAAGTCGATCCGCTATCGCGGCTCGCTGTACAAGACCTGGCTCGCAGTATTCGTGGTCTGCTTCCTCATCCTGGGCTACCTGGGGACGGTGCCGATCACCGTCTGGGGCCAGTTCACGGGCGGCTGGGCCGATGCCCTAGACACCAAGGATCGCGCGACGTGGGTGGCCCGCGTGCTGACGTTCATCTACTTCCTCTTCTTCCTGCTGATGCCGTGGTACACCGCGCGCGACAAGACCAAGCCGGTGCCGGAGCGGGTAACCTGATGCGACGCGCCCGACTTTTCGCCGGCATCGTGCTGTTCGCCGCGGCGGGCGCCGCGCTCGCGGAAGGCGGACCCAGGCTGCTCACCGCTCCCGAGGGCAGCAAGTTCGAGCGCGAGGCGGCGCTGCAGCGCGGTGCGCGGGACTTCACGAACTACTGCCTCAATTGCCACTCGGCGCAGTACATGCGCTACAACCGGTTGACCGACCTCGGGCTGTCCGAAGACCAGATCAGGGACAACCTGATGTTCGCCACCGACAAGATCGGCAACCCGATGACGGTCGCGATGAGCCGGAGCGACGCTGCGGGCTGGTTCGGTACCGCTCCGCCGGATCTGTCGGTCGAGGCGCGCGTGCGCGGTAAGGACTGGCTCTACAGCTATCTGCTCGCCTTCTACCGCGACGACACGGCGCCGACCGGCTGGAACAATCTCGTGTTCCCGAGCGTAGCGATGCCGCACGTGCTGTGGAGCCTGCAGGGCACGCAGAAGCTCGTCGAAACCGAGTACGAGGACGGCGAGAAGGCGGAAGCGGCCGCGATCGCGGCCAAGGGGCTTGCGCTGATCGAGCCCGCGCCTGGCGGCAAGTTCATCGTCAAGACGCTCGCCGAGGACACCCCGGGCACGCTTTCTCCTGCCGAGTACAAGGGCTTCGTCGGCGACCTGGTCGACTACCTCGACTACATCGGCGAGCCGGCGAAGCACGAGCGCATCAACCTCGGCATCGTCGTGCTGATCTTCCTCGGCGTGCTCTTCACGCTGGTCTACGCGCTCAAGCGGAGTTACTGGAACGATCTGCACTGAAGCGTGACGGCGGGCGCCCGCCGGGCCATTGCATTCGAAGCGCGGCGCCCCAACATTGCGTCGCTGGAGAGAATCGCAGCCATGATGACCCTCTACTCCGGGACCACCGACCCGTTCAGCCAGCGCTGCCGCATCGTGCTGCACGAAAAGGGGATGGATTTCCAGATCATCGACGTCGACCTCGATCACAAACCCGAGGACCTCGCGGTGATGAATCCCTACAACCAGGTGCCGGTGCTCGTCGAGCGCGATCTCGTGCTGCACGAGTCGAACATCATCAACGAGTACATCGACGAGCGCTTTCCGCACCCGCAGCTCATGCCAGCGGATCCGCTGATGCGGGCGCGGGCGCGCCTGTTCCTGCACCGCTTCGAGAAGGAGCTCTTCTCGCACATCGACACGCTCGAAGGCAACAACCAGAAGCAGCTCGACAAGGCGAGGGGACTTGTGCGCGACAGCTTGCTCCAGATCGCGCCTGTGTTCGCGAAGCACAAGTACATGCTGGGGGAGGATTTCTCGATGCTCGACGTCGCCATCACCCCGCTCCTGTGGCGGCTCGACTACTACGGCATCCAGCTCCCGAAGCCGGCTGCGCCGCTGATGAAGTACGCCGAGCGCCTGTTCTCGCGACCGGCGTTCATCGAGGCGCTCACCTCCGCCGAGCGGGGGATGCGCAAGTAGCGTGGGCGCTTCGGCGCGATGCGCGCGGGATAGCGCGGGTCGACCGGTCGGCGGCTTCGGTCAGCCGCCTCCGGTGGTACTATCCTAGCCTCATGTCCGAGCAGTCCGCGAAGCCGTACCTGATCCGCGCCATCTGCGAATGGTGCGCTGACAACAGCCTCACGCCTTACCTCGCGGTCAAGGTGAACGGCGCGACCCGCGTGCCGCCGGCGTACGTGAAGAACGGCGAGATCGTCCTCAACATCAGCTTGGGTGCGACGCGGCGACTCACGGTCGATAACGAGCGCGTGCAGTTCACGGCTCGCTTCAACGGCGTGTCGCAGGAGGTTTCGGTGCCGGTGACCGCGGTTTCGGGCATCTTCGCCAAGGAAACCGGCTACGGGTTCGCGTTCACGGTGGGCTCGGATCCGGTCGCATCGCTAGACGCTGCGACGTCCCCGCTCCCGTCGCCCAAGCCTTCGGACGGGAAGCCTCGAGGCCGGGGCAAGCACCTCCAGGTCGTGAAGTAGCCGCGCGCGAGAACGCCAGGAGCTCGCATCGGAGCGGCGCACGCCGTCGGCCCGGATCGAAGGCAAAGAGCCGGAAGGTGCTATTCTTCCGCCGGACCGTTACCCAGCCGATCGGGCGCGGGCGAGCCGGATTAGCTCAGGTGGTAGAGCAACCGCCTTGTAAGCGGTAGGTCGTCCGTTCGAGTCGGACATCCGGCACCACGCCAAAGCTTCTTCCAGCCGGGACGGACCCGAGGAACTGCCGTGACACGCCTTTCGGTCGCTTCTCGCATGATGCCGGTTTTGCTGCTCCTTCTCGCGCCAGGGACGGCATCGGCGCATGCCTCGAGCCAGAACGTTCGCCTGTCGGCCGCCGGCCCGGCGCCCGAATTCGCGCTCTCGGACCAGGACGGTTCCCCGCTGGCACTGGCATCCTTGCGCGGCAAGGTCGTGGTCGTGACCTTCATCTACACGAGGTGCAACCAGGATTGCCCGCTGGTCACCGAAAGAATGGCGTCGCTGCGCGCGCCGCTTGGTGCCGATTTCGACTCGCGCGTGCACTTCGTCTCGATCAGCGTCGATCCGCAGTTCGATACGCCCGCGGTGCTCCGGGAGTACGCCAAGGCTCACGGGGTCAACGTGCCGGGCTGGAGCTTCCTTACAGGCTCGCCGCCCGTGGTCGAGGAGGTCGAGCGCGCCTATGGCGCACGGGGAAAGCCGCACGGCCGCAGCGGCAGGGTCGAGCACCTGTTCGTAACGTCGTTGATCGACCGCCAGGGGAATCTGCGCGTACGCTACCTCGGGGCAGGCTTCAAGCCCAAGGAATTGCTCCAGGACGTCCAGGCGTTGCTGGGCGAGTGACGAACCGCGGCGATCTGCCCATCGCCGTGACGGTCTATCGGTTCACCACGACGTTCCCGAGCTTCACGGCCGTAACGGGAATGCCGTACTGGCTTTCGCCGCGCAGCAACGGTCCGACGTTCCTGCCGGTGTTCTCCTGATCGAAGGCGGCGCGGGCGGCAACGACTAATCGGTGCAGGCGGACTTCACCAACCTGCCCGCAGCTGCTCGCCCCACCGCGAGCTCGCCGAAGCTCGAGGCGACGCGTGGACTGTCGCGACGCGCCCGGCTCGGTGTTATTGTCGGCTGAATGCGGCTACACTGCCTCCTTTCGCGAGGGGGACGCGATGAAACGTAGGCATGCGCTGCGCGGGCTCGTTGTGCTCGCTTCGCTCGCGTGCCTCCCGGGCGCCGATGCCCAATCCGGATCGACGACCTACGTGGTCGGCCTGCTCGACGCCGGTGAGCGTCTGCCCGAATGGGCCGCCTTTCGCCAGCAGCTCCGCGACCTCGGCTACGTCGAAGGCCGCGACGTTAAGTTCGAACCGCGCTACGCGAAAGGCAGCGCGGATCGACTTGCAGCGTCCGCCAAGGAGCTCGTTCAGCTCAAGGTCGATGTGATCGTCACGAGCGGCGCGGCCGCTGCCGTCGCAGCCCAGCGGGTGACGCGCAGGATTCCGATCGTCATGGCGACCGGTACCGACCAGGTGAGCCTGGGCCTTGCCGCCACTCTGGCGCATCCAGGCGCGAACGTCACCGGTGTGTCCTCGATCAATTCCGAGCTGACGGCGAAGCGGCTGGACCTCATGCGCGAGCTCGTTCCGAGGGCTGGCCGAGTAGGCGCGCTCTGGCACGCCGACAACAGCCCCTCGATGACATCGGTGCGAGACCTCGAAGCCTCCACCGATCGATTCCGATTGGCCTTCCAGAGCTTCGGCGTTAGGAGCGGCGACGAGGTGGGCGAAGCGTTCGAGGCCATGAGGCGCGAGCGCATCGATTGCCTCATCGTAGTCAGCGGCCCGCTCATGTATTACGAGCGCAACAGGATCATCGGCCTGGCCGCGAAATACAGGATTCCGGCGATCTACGGCGCAGCCGAATACGTCGAGGCTGGCGGTCTGCTTTCCTACGGACCATCCTACCCGGACCTGGCTCGGCACGCGGCCGTGTATGTCGACAAGATTCTCAAGGGTGCCAACCCCGGCGACCTGCCAATCGAACAGGCGACTACGTTCGAGCTGGTCATCAACGCGAAAACTGCGCGCGCCTTGGGAGTCGTCGTTGGACCGGCGATGCTGGCGCGCGCCGATCGCGTCGTTCAGTAGGACGGACATCGACAGCCATGGGCGCCTCGGCAGCTGCCGGCGTCGCAGTCTCAGGCTGCCGGTCTTCGCTGCCTGGCGCTGCGCAGAAGCTCGTCGACGATCGCGAGGAAGCCGGCGACCACGCGCGCATGACGCCGCTCCTTCAGCGTGACCACGTGCGTCGAGGTGCGCACGTCGGCGTGGGCGATGGCGAGTGCGCGCAGCCGCGGATCGGGCACGAACTCGAACTCCGAGACCGCGGCTATGCCGAGCCCGCGGATCACGGCTTCGCGCACGGCTTCGCGGCTGCCCACTTCGAGCGAGATGGTCGGCACGATGCGCCGCTTGCGCAGCGCGTCTTCGAGCGCCTTGCGCGTGGTCGAGCCCTTCTCGCGCATGACGAGCGGCTCGCCCGCGAGCTCCTCGAGGCGCAGGCTGGCGCGATCGTCGAAGCGGTGGCCGCGCGGCACGAAGATCACCACCGGATGCGAGCGGTACGGAACGAAGTGCAGCAGCGGGTCGGGCGCATACTGCGCGAGCACGGCGACGTCGGACTCGTAATCCTTGAGGCTCTTCACCGTCTCCTCGGAATTCCCGACCGTGATCGTGACCTCGATGCCGGGATAGCGGGCGCGGAATGCGGCGATCATCTCCATCACGTGGTAAGGACCGACCGCGCCGATGCGCAGCTTCCCCGTGCGCAGCGCGCCGCTGTCCGTGAGCAGGTGCACCGCGTCCTCCTCCAGCCCGAAGATGCGCAGCGCGATCGAGAACAGCTCACGACCCGCGTCGGTCAGCTCGAGGCGGTGACCGTGCCGGTGCAGCAGCTCGACCCCGTAGCTCTCCTCGAGCGCGCGCACCTGGCTCGTGACGGTCGGCTGGCTCACGTGGAGCTGGCGCGCGCCTGCAGTGAAGCCACCGTAGCGCGCCGTGGCGTAGAACGAGCGAAGCTGGGCGAGCCTCATAGACGGGGTCTATGTTACGCCTAGAAAAATGTATTGGCTCAATGACGCCCCCGCGCCGATACTCCGCGCGACGCATCGTCGATCGCGCGGCCCGACGCCGCAGAAAGGCCTTCGTGGCGGCGCCGGCCCCTCGCTGGAAGTTCCACAACCCGGTCGCGGTCGCCTTCGGCAGCGGCTGCCTCGCGCAGCTGCCCGATCGCCTCGGCCGGCGCGGGGCGGTCGTGGTGACGTTTGCCGAAGCCGAAGCCCTCGGTCTGCACGCCCGCCTGGAGCAGATCCTCGGCGAGCGGCTGCGCGGGTTCGTTTCCGATATCGCACCCAACCCGGATGTCGCCGAGCTTCGCGGGCTGTACGGGCGATTCTGGCGCGACTACGGAGACTGCCAGGCGATCGTCGCCGTGGGCGGCGGCAGCGCGCTCGACGCGGCGAAGGTGCTGCTCGCGGGTACCGCCGACGGGGCGTTCGGCGATCTCGAGGCATCGCTCGCCGGCGGACGATCGTTCGTACCGCACGGTACCAAGGCGCTCATCACCGTGCCGACGACGGCAGGCACGGGCAGCGAGGTCACGCCCTGGGCCACCGTCTGGGACCGCGGCGCGCATCGCAAGTATTCGCTGCAGCTCGACGCGACGTGGCCGGAAGCCGCATTCGTCGATCCCGAGCTCACGATGACGCTGCCCGCGTCGGTTACGCTGCATAGCGGCCTCGACGCGCTGTCGCACGCGCTCGAGTCCATCTGGAACGTCAACGCCAACCCGGTCTCCGACGCGCTCGCCGTCGCGGCGGCGAAGTCGATGATGGCCGCGCTCCCCGCCCTGATGCGCGAGCCTCGCAGCGCCGAGCTGCGCGCGCGAGCGTCGCAGGCGGCGTTGCAGGCGGGGCTCGCGTTCTCCAACACCAAGACCGCGCTCGCCCACTCGCTTTCCTACGAGATGACGCTGAGCCATGGGCTGCCGCACGGCATTGCCTGCTCGTTCACGCTGCCGCTCGTGCTCGAGCGCGCGCGCGGCCGCGACGCGGCCCGCGACGCCGTGCTTGCGCAGGTGTTCCCCTGTCCGCTCGACGAGGCGGGAGATTGGCTGCGCGCGTTCCTGGAATCGCTCGGCGTCAGCCCGCGATTCGAGACCTACGGCGTGGCGGCGGACGAGTCGGCGCGAATGATCGCGGATGCGCTCGAGGGTCCGCGCGGGAGGAATTTCATCGGCGCCTGAACGCGGCCGGTGCGGAAGGCATCACGATACGGGCGCAAGCCCGACAACCTAAGGAGGAACGATGGACGCAGCGATGGCGGGTTCAGCGGGAAGCGTCGCTTTCCAGCAGCGCAGTCGCAGGCTGGTCACGATCGCGAGCCTGATCGGGACCACCGTGGAGTGGTACGACTTCTTTCTCTACGGCACGATCACCGGGCTCGTTTTCAACAAGCTTTTCTTCCCGGCGGATAACGAGTTCGTCTCGACGGCGCTCGCGTACACCGTCTACGCGGTGGGCTTCGTTACGCGCCCGGTCGGCGGCATCCTGTTCGGCCATTTCGGCGACAAGATAGGCCGCAAGCCGCTGCTGGTCCTCACGCTCCTCATCATGGGGATCGCGACGTTCCTGATCGGGCTCATTCCGACCTACGCGCAGATCGGCGCCGCGGCGCCGCTGCTCCTGCTGCTGCTGCGGCTGCTGCAGGGCATCGGGCTCGGCGGCGAATGGGGCGGCGCCGTGCTGATGTCGTTCGAGTACGCGCCGAAGGAGAAGCGCGGCTTCTACACCTGCTTCCCGCAGGTCGGCCTGGCGGTCGGGCTCTCGCTCGCCACGGCGGTCGTCGCCATCCTGACCAAGTCGCTGTCCGAGGAGGCTTTCCTGTCGTGGGGCTGGCGGGTCGCGTTCCTGGGCTCCATCGTGCTGGTGGGCGTCGGGCTCTTCGTCCGGCTCAAGATCCTGGAGACGCCCGAGTTCTCCAAGATCAAGGATGCGCAGAAGATCGCCCATGTCCCGGTCGGCGAGGTCATCCGCGACTACAAGAAGAACGTCCTTCTCGGCTGGGGCGCGCGCTGGATCGACGGCGTCGTGTTCAACATCTACGCCGTGTTCACCATCGCCTACCTCACGGGCACGGTCAAGCTCGACAAGACGAATGTGCTGACCTCGATCTCGACCGCGGCGTTCATCCTGATCTTCGCGATCCCGATCGCCTCGGCCTGGTCCGACCGCGTGGGTCGCCGCGTCGCTTACGGAACGTTCGCGCTGCTCTCGGGCCTCGCCGCGTTCCCGCTGTTCTGGATGATGCACTCGAGCGGCAGCATGTTCCTGGCCGGGCTCGCGATCGTCCTCGGCCTGGGCATCATCTACGCACCGGTCTACGGCCCCGAGTCGGCGCTCTTCTGCGAGCTCTTCGACACCCGCGTACGCTACACGGGCATCTCCGTGGTCTACCAGGTGTCGGGCATCGTCTCGAGCTCGATCACGCCGCTCATCGCCGCGACGCTGCTGCACTGGGGCAACGGCCAGCCCTGGTGGATCGCCGCGTACATGTTGGCGATCGGCATCATCAGCTCGGCCTGCACGTTCGCGATGCGGCGAACCTTCTAGACGAAGCGTGTCGGAGCCGACGCAAACCTAAGCGCGCGTGCCGGCTGGGGACGGAGCTGGCCGGCACGATATCCCAGGCGCAAAGGCGCCGCCCCCGGCCTGCCGACCGGGAAGCCCGTCCTGCGCCGTGGGATCGCGCCCCAGCGAGGCTCGGCGGTCGTCCGTCCTCTTCCCCAGCGACTCCTACGACCGAATCGGCATTCAGCCGATAGCGGGACGCAGCCGCGCGGTGCATCGTACGGGCTCGCGTGATTCCGGAGGTGAACGATGGGCAAATACGTGCTTGCATGGCTGCTGGGGGTCCCGGCGATCGTGCTCGTCGTAGTGTACCTGTTCTTCCACTGAACGGTGCAGAGGCGGCGGTAAGAATTACAAGGCATCGCGGGCAGCTCCGCCGTCCTACGGGCAGCACGCGAGTCCATTGGCCGGCACCGATCTTGCGTTCGATCTGTGGCTTGGGCTCGGACGATGCGCGAACCTCAGGAACCCCTCCGGGTGTACGTCGTGGAGGACTCCACGATCATTCGCCGCCTGCTCGCCTCCACGATCGAGGCCGCGGGCGCAGAGCTGGCCGGTCAGAGCGCCGATGCGCCCTCCGCCATCGCGGATCTCTCCGTCATGCGCCCCGACCTGGTCGTGATCGACATCGGGCTCAAGTCGGGCACCGGTTTCGACGTCCTCGAGGCCCTGCAGAAGCTCGATCGCAAGCCCTCGCCCATCAAGGTCGTGCTCACGAACCACGCGAACGCGGAGTATCGGCGCATGAGCCTGCGCCTGGGGGCCAACGGCTTTTTCGACAAGAGCACGGAGACCGCGCAGGTCATTGCGCTGATCAATGCGCTGGCCCATGAGAAGCTGCGCCGCTTCGATCTGCCGGCGGCCGCTGCGCGCTCCGCGCCGCAGGACCAGACACGCGACTGAAGACGGGTGGATCGCCCGCTCCACATGAAGGGAGCACGATAGATGGATGCGAGCATCGGCAAGGAGCTCTAAAATGTCATGGACGCGCTAGCGGCGCTGCGGATCGATCTGAGCTGCGATCCGCACCTTCCCGGCGAGATGCTGGTCTTGTCCGCCGAGAAGGCGCGCGACGCCTGCGAAGCGCTGGACTCCGCATCGGCATCGATCAGGCAGCTCGTGGCCACGCTCGGCGGCGACGGGCCGGGTGTCCCCCGGCACTGATCGCGCGTTTCCCGCCCGGCGAAGCTCGCCCGCCCGAGTGGGGAGTCCGGCTCGCGCGGGCCGCGGCGCGCGAGCCGTGATAGGATCGGCGCCCGTCCGCTCCTGCACGGCCGTCCCGCCCTCCCAATGAATCGCCTCGACTTCAGCGGCCGCGTCGCCGTCGTCACCGGTGGCGCCGCGGGCATCGGCCTGGCGGTCGCGCGACGCGTCGTCGAAAGCGGTGGCCGCGTGAGCCTCTGGGACCGCGACGAGAAAGCCCTTGCGCAGGCGCGCTCGGCGCTTGGCGAGGCGCCCGAGGTGCGCGTCGTGGAAGTCGAGGATGCCCAAAGCGTCGCCGCCGCGGCTTCCGCCACGCTCGCCGCGCTGGAGCGAATCGACGCGCTCGTCTGCTCCGCCGGGATCACCGGGCCGAATACCGCGACCTGGGACTACCCCTTCGACGCCTGGCAAGAGGTGATGGCGGTGAACCTGAACGGGGTCTTCCTGTGCAATCGCGCCGTGGTGCCCGCCATGTTGCGCCAGGAATACGGCCGCATCGTGAACATCGCGTCGGTCGCCGGCAAGGAGGGCAATCCGAACGCGAGCGCGTACAGCGCATCGAAAGCGGCCGTCATCGGCCTCACCAAGTCGCTCGGTAAGGAGCTCGCGCGCACCGGCATCCGGGTGAACTGCGTCACGCCGGCGGCGGTGAAGACCGCGATCTTCGAGCAGATGACCCAGGCGCACATCGAGTTCATGCTGTCGAAGATTCCGATGGCGCGGTTCGGGGAGGTCGAGGAGATCGCTTCGCTCGTCGCCTGGCTGTGCACGGAAGAGTGCTCGTTCTCCACGGGCGCGGTATTCGATCTCTCCGGAGGCAGAGCGACCTACTGAGGCCTCTCGCGGCAGGAATATGCGCCGCGGCCGGCCTGTTTACGACTCGCCGGGAAATTCGCGCGAGATTCTCCTGCAGCGATTCTCTGCGGCCCGGCGACGCTCGCGAGAGGAGGCTGCCGTGCGACGTGCTCTGAGCTCGCTGCTATCGCTGCTCGCGGTGCTGGCTGCACCCGCGGCGTGGGCGACCTTCCACACCTACCAGATCGACGAGATCTTCTCGAATGCCGACGGCACCGTGCAGTATGTCGTGTTGCACGAGGCCGCGGGCGCGGACGGCCAGAATCTGTGGGCCGGCCACACGCTCCAGAGCACCAGCGGCAACACGACGCAGACCTACACCTTCATGGCGAACCTGCCGGGGGGCTCGCAAGGTCCCTACGGCGGCATGTCGGCTCCGACCGCGTTCACGCGCGTGCTGGTCGCGACCCGGGGATTCGCCGATCTCAATATCGTTACGCCGGACTTCATCGTTCCGAACGGGTTCCTGCCGCTTGCGAACGGGACGGTCAACTACGCGGGCGTCGATCAGGTGACCTACACCGCGCTTCCTACCGACGGCGTCACGGCGGTCAACCGCAGCGGAGCGACCATTCAAAACCTGGCGACCAACTACGCCGGCATGTCCGCGTCCGTCGCCGCCGCCGTCGCGCCGAACTACGAGGGCATGTGGTGGGCGGCGCCGGCGAACTCGGAGTCGGGCTGGGGGATCAACTTCGAGCATCAGGGCGACACGATCTTCGCGACCTGGTTCACCTACGACCTGCACGGCAAGGGCTGGTGGCTGGTGCTGAGCTCGAACAAGACCGCTCCGAGCACCTATTCGGGGTCGATCTTCACCACTACCGGTCCGGCGTTCAACGCCGTGCCCTTCAACCCGGCGCTGGTCACGCCGACGCAGGTCGGCACGGGGACGCTGACCTTCAGCGACGCGAACGACGGGACGTTCTCCTACACGGTGAACGGCGTCACACAGGCGAAGAATGTGACGCGCCAGGTGTTCGGGCCGCTGCCGACGTGCACCTCGGGTGCGGGCGTCAACCTGGCCGCGGCGAGCAACTACACCGGGCTGTGGTGGGCGGCGCCGGCGGGCACGGAGTCGGGCTGGGGGGTCAACTTCGCCCACGAAGGCGATACGATCTTCGCTACCTGGTTCACCTACGACACCGACGGGACGCCGATGTGGCTGGTCGCGACCGCCGGCAAGACCGCACCGGGGACCTATACCGGGACGCTCTACCGCACGACCGGGCCGGCGTTCAACGCGGTGCCGTTCAATCCGGCGAGCGTGGTGCTCACGATAGTCGGGACGGCGACGCTGACGTTCACCGACGGCAACACCGGCATGTTCAGCTACACGGTGAACGGGGTCGCGCAGGCGAAGGCGATCACCCACCAGGTGTTCAGCGGCTCGCCGACGGTCTGCCAGTAGAGCCGCGACTCGCCGGCTCTCGCCTCGGCGAGGGCGCGGAAGATCGAGGCCACGACCTGTTGATCGTCCGGCGAGGCGACGTGGCCTCGGCCGGTCGAGCAGCTTCGGCGGGGTTTGCCGGCCTTCACCGCGGAAGCCGGACCCGGACGCACGCAAAATGCGCTAAGTTTCGGGCTCTGCGCGCAGCGATTCGCGTCCCGTGCCCGGCTCGACATCCTCCGAAACGAACCTTGCCGCGCTCCTCGCCGCCAGCGCGCGAGCCCATCCCGCGCTCCCGGCCGTCGCGGTCGGCGCAACCGTGCGTCACGACTACGGCGCGCTCGCCGCGCGCGTGGCTCGGCTCGCAGCTGCGCTGCACCGCTCGGGCCTCGCCGCGTCGGACCGCGTCGCGCTGATCGCTCGCAACGCGCCCGAATACGTCGAGGCGCTTTTCGCCTGCTGGCACGCGGGGCTGAGCGCTGTCCCGGTCAACGCCAAGCTGCATCCCGCCGAGCTGGGCTACGTGCTCGCGCACTCCGGCGCGCGCTGGGCGTTCGTCGACGCCGACTGGCACGCGGAGATCGAGAGCGCAGGCGAGGCGCGCGCACTGCAGCACATCGTCGCGTTCGGCTCCCGCGAGTACGAGCGGCTGTTCGCCGGAGAGCCGGTCGAGCCCGCGCCGGTCGCCGCAGCCGATCCCGCGTGGCTCTTCTATACGAGCGGCACGACCGGGCGACCGAAGGGCGCGATCCTTTCGCACGCGAACCTCCGGGCGATGAGCGAGTGCTTTCTCGCCGACGTCGAGGCCGTCGCGGCGGGGGACGCGATCCTGCACGCCGCGCCGATGTCGCACGGCTCCGGGTTGTACGTCGTGCCGCACGTTCAGCGCGCGGCGGCGAGCGTCGTTCCGGAGTCGGGCGGATTCGACCCGGCGGAGATCGCAGAACTGCTCGTGCACTGGCGGGGCGTGCGCATGTTCGCCGCGCCGACCATGGTCAAGCGGCTGGTCGAGCAGCGAACACTCGACGCGCCGCACCTTGCCAATCTCGCCGCGATCGTCTGCGGCGGCGCGCCGATGTATGTCGAGGACTGCAAGGCCGCCTGCGCGGCGCTGGGTCCGCGGCTCGCGCAGATCTACGGCCAGGGCGAGTCGCCGATGACCATCACCGCAATGCCGCGGGCGATGCTCGCGGCGGCGATCGCGGCCGGCGACGATGCGCGCCTGGGCTCGGTTGGCGTCGCCCAGCGCGGCATCGAGATCCGCATCGCGGACGATGCGGGGACGGCCCTCGGCGGCGGCGAAGCGGGCGAGGTGCTCGTTCGCGGCCCGACCGTGATGAAAGGCTACTGGAAAGATCCCAAGGCGACCGCGGCGGCTCTGGCGGACGGCTGGCTGCACACGGGCGACGTCGGCAGCCTCGACCGCGACGGCTTTCTCACGCTCAAGGATCGATCCAAGGACCTCGTCATCAGTGGCGGCAGCAACATCTACCCGCGCGAGGTGGAGGAGGTGCTGCAGCGGCATCCGGCGGTGGTCGAAGCCGCGGTGATCGGCCGGCGGCATCCCGATTGGGGCGAGGAGGTGGTGGCCTGCGTGGTCGCGCGCGCCGGCGCCGATGCCGCGGTGGTCGAGCGGGAGCTCGATCGGCTCTGCCTCGCCCACATCGCGCGCTTCAAGCGGCCGAAGGCCTACGTGTTCCTCGACGGGCTCCCGAGAAACAGCACCGGCAAGGTGCTCAAGACCGCGCTGCGCGAGCGCCTCGCTACTTCCGCGGATGCAAAGGAGCGGCGATGAGCGCGGCGACGAGGCTCGCGGCGCCCCCGGATCCGAACGCGGCCCAAGGGCCGAGCGCTTCGACGAGCTGGCCGCCGACGGCCATTCCGGCGCCGATGCCGACGACGATGCAGGTCGACATCCACGTGAACGCCTCGGTCGCGTAGCGGGCCGGCGCGTGCTGCGTGACGAGCAGCGACAGGACCGTCAGCGCAGGCGCGATCGTCAGCCCCACGCCGAAGGCGAGCACGCCGAGCAGCCACGGCGAGCTGGCGAAGGCATGGGCACCCAGCAGGACCGCGAAGGCGAGAAGGAGCCTCGGCAGCTGGCGCTCGAGCGGAAGCTGGAGGTGCGACCCGCCGTAGACCAGTCCTCCTGCGGCACTGCCGATCGAGCACACGGCGAGCAGGGCGCCGCCGAGTGCGATCATTCCTGCGCGCGCGGCGAAGCCGGGGTAGCCGACCTCGATCATACCGAAGGCGAAGGTCAGCGCGCCGCTGGTCGCATAAACCACCAGGAGCCGGCGATTGGTCAAGGGCCCCAGCAGATGACGATCTCCGTCGGCAGCGCGCTTCCAGAACCGCGGTGTCCCTGAAAAGACGAACAGTGGCGCGGCGCTCGCCGCGGTGAACCAAGTGATCGCGAACGCGTCCGCCGGCGTGCCGAGGAGCAGCGCCAGCCCGATCAGCGCCGGACCGATGGTGAAGTTGATCTCGATCAGGACCGTGTCGATGGCGAACGCGGTGCGCCGCTCGACCGGATCATCGAACCGATGCCGCCAGAGCGTTCGCGTGAGCACCGAGATGGGCGGCAGGAAGGCACCGGCCAGCATGGCGAGCGGCGCGATCGCGGCAAGCGGCAGGTGTAGCGGCGCGGCGAAGAGCAGCACGCCGAGCGCGGCGGGGTGGACGACGCCGGTGACTGCAAGAACCCCGCGCGGCCCGTAGCGATCGGCCAGCCGCCCCTGGATCGGAGCCGTGCAGGCCATCGCGATCATATAGGTGCCGACCATGCCGCCGCCGAAGGCGAAGGAGCCGGAGAGCTCGCGCAGGTACATCAGCATCGACAGCGACATCATCCCGACCGGCATGCGCGCGAAGAACGCGACCGTGAGCAGGCGGGCGACGTCGGGCTGGCGGAAGAACGCGGCGTAGTGCTGGACGAAACGCTGCATGCGGGGAATGGATTTCGGCGCGGCTCGGGTCGTTCGGCGCCTTGCTCCCGGCCACCCCCGGGAGTATGCGCCCGGCGAAAGGAACATGAGCAGCGGAGCCGTTCATGTGCGGAAGATGAAGTAGACCGCACCCATCAGGCAGAGCCCTGCCCAGAGGTAGTCCAGCTTGAGAGGCTGGCCCATGTACAGAACGGCGAAGGGGACGAAGACCGTCAGCGTGATGATCTCCTGCATGATCTTGAGCTGGCCCAGCGAGAGCGCAGTGAAACCGATTCGATTCGCCGGGACCTGCAGCAGGTATTCGGCGAACGCGATGAGCCAGGAAACGATTGCCGCGATCCACCACGGCTTGTCGTGAAGGTTCTTCAGGTGACCGTACCAGGCGAAGGTCATGAAGAGGTTGGAACCCGTGAGCAGGAATGCGCAGGTGAGCGCAGGGTGTTCACTCATCATTGGCTTCGACCGTCCTTCCTTTGGGCGCTTCCCGGGACCCCATCCGCATGCTCTCGCCGATACCGCGAACGGCGCAGGCAGTGTACCGTGCGCGAGAGGGAGAGGGCGATGCGCCTCGCTTGACCATCGACCGCCGTCCACCCAGCATGGCTGCGCGCATCCGACGTCCGTTAACCAGGGAGACACGAGATGAATAGCCGCCGAACGGGATTCGCAACGATCGCACTGTTCGCATTGGGGACGGGCGTCGCCGCGGCCCAGCCGTCGACCATGACCTTCTTCATAAGCAGCACCGGATCGGGCAAGGGCGCGGATTACGGCGGCCTCGCGGGCGCCGACAAGCACTGCCAGGCGCTCGCGACCGCGACCGGCGCCGGGAACCGCACCTGGCATGCCTATTTGAGCTCCAGCCCGACGGCGGATTCGCCCGCGGTCAACGCCCGCGACCGCATCGGCCAGGGTCCCTGGCGCAACGCCAAGGGTGTCGTGGTCGCGAACGACGTCGCGGAGCTGCACGGCAACAACAACCTCAACAAGCAGACCGCGCTCACCGAGAAGGGCGACGTCGTGAACGGTCGCGGCGATACGCCCAACAAGCACGACATCCTGACCGGGTCCAAGACCGACGGGACGGCGTTCACCGGTCCGGAGGACATGACCTGCGGGAACTGGACCAAGAGCGGCGCCGGTGCGGCGATGCTCGGGCACCACGATCGGCAGGGGCTGAGCGACGACCCGCCGGCGCACTCGTGGAACTCGTCGCATCCCTCGCGCGGCTGCAGCGACGATCTCCTGAAGACCACAGGCAGCGGGGGGCTCCTCTATTGCTTCGCGATCGACTGACCTGCCGGGCGCCGAGCAGCGGACCGCCGTGCTCCGTCCCCGAAGCCCCGCACGGCTGCCGGGAATGATCGGCGCGATGGACCGGTTTACACTCAGGCGCGAAGCGAAGAGAAGAGGGGGACGATGCGGATGCCGCCTGCCCGCAGGCCGCGGGCACCGACCCGACAGGAGCCGACCATCCCGTCGGCGCGAGCCAACGCGACGTGGATCGGCCTCGCGGTCCGCCGCGGCGGCCTCGCGGACCTCGCGCCATTCGAGCCAGAGGCCGGGACGCCGTGACGGGGCGCGTGCTCAAGCTCGACCCGGCGGCGCACAAGGTCGCGGACGCCCTGCTGCCATGGTTCGTGAACGGCACGCTCGACGCCGACGAGCTGGCCTTCGTCGAGCGGCACGTGGCCGAGTGCAGGCTGTGCAAGGACGAGGTCGAGTGGCTTCGCAAGCTCTATGCCGCATGCATCGCCGGCGAGGGTTCGCCGGAGGCCGCGGGTGCCTTGCGCAAGCTGCGTCAGAGGCTCGAGGCGCCGCCGCCAGCGCGCCGGTTTCGCCTGCCGCAGCGCGCTCGACCCTGGACGCACTGGGTGATCGGCGCGCAGCTCGCGCTGATCCTCGGGCTCGGCGCGCTGTGGCTGCGCGATGACGAGTCCGCCGCCCGCTATCGCACGCTGGGCGCGCCGGGTGCCGCTTCGCGGACCGCCGGATCGCTGGTGGTCGTCTTCGACCCCTCCGCGCCGGAAGCCGAGCTGCGGCGCGTGCTGCGCGAAGCCGACGCGCGCGTCGTAGACGGCCCGACCCGGACCAGCGCCTACCTGCTCGCGGTAACGCCCGAGGGCCGCGACCACGCCCTGCGGGTGCTGCGCTCGGAGCGTGCCGTGACGCTGGTCGAAGCGCTCGATTCGCCGGGGCCGCGGTGATCGCCTCGTGGCGCACGCTGCCGGCGCTGCTGCTCTGCGCCGCGCTCGCCGCGTGCGCCGGTCCGGCGCGTGCGCCGACGGCGCTCGACGACGCGGCGGCGCCGCGCCAGCTTCTGGTGATGCTGCATCTCGCGCCGCCGCACTTCCGCCCCGACGCGAGCTACAGCGGCGGCTACGACGCTCACGCCGGCGGCGACGCCCGCCGCCGCGTTGCCGAGGCGCTCGCGGGCAGCTACGGACTGAGAGTGATCGACGACTGGCCGATGCCGGCGCTCGGCGTCGATTGCTTCGTGATGGAAGCCTCCGGCGACGCGCCGCTCGCTCGTCTCGAGGACGCGCTTGCGCGCGATCCGCGCGTGGAGTGGGTGCAGCCGATGCAGATCTTCCACGTGCTCGCTCACAACGATCCGCTCTATCCGCTGCAGCCTGCGGGCGACGCCTGGCATCTCGCCGAGCTGCATCGACTGGCCACGGGACGCCACGTGCGCGTCGCGGAGGTCGACACCGGGGTCGAGCTGGATCATCCGGATCTCGCCGGCCGGGTGACGGTGCACCAGAACTTCGTCGACGGCCGGCCGGAGGTCGCCGAGATGCACGGCACCGCAGTCGCGGGAATCATCGCCGCGCAGGCCGACAACGCGATCGGCATCGCCGGCGTGGCCCCGGATGCGGATCTCTTCGCGCTGCGGGCGTGCTGGGAACGATCGGAGCGCGAGGCCGCGGTGTGCACGAGCTTCACGCTCGCCAAGGCGCTGCAATTCGCCCTCGACCGCAGGGCCGAGGTCATCAACCTGAGCCTCGGAGGGCCGCGAGACGCGCTCCTCGAGCGGCTCCTCGACGTGGCGATGAGCCGCGGCGTCACGGTCGTCGGCGCGGTCGATGCGCACGCAAGCGGCGGCTTCCCGGCCGCGCACGCCGGAGTGCTTGCCGTTGCCGCCGATGACGTGCACGATGCGCCTGCGGGCGCTCTGCTCGCACCCGGGCGCGATATCCCGACCACGACTCCGGCGCACAAGTGGGGCTTTGTTACCGGCTCGTCGTTCGCGGCGGCGCACGTGACCGGGCTCGTCGCGCTCCTGCATGAGCTCGACCCGAGCCTGGGGCCCGGGCAGCTCCGCCAGATTCTGGTTCCGGACGGGACCACCGTCCGGGCACCGGTCGTCGATGCCTGCGCTGCGGTCGCGGCGACCGCGGGAACCTGTGCCTGCGCCTGCGCGGTGGCCCGCGACTTCGGTCCAACGCCGCCCCGCTAGGGGCGCGGGCCTGCGGCACGCGTCGCTCGGACTGCTCCTCCTAGCCGCCGACGCGATCGCCCAGCTCTCCGGCACGGTCAGCGTCACGTCTGATTATCGCTATCGCGGCGTATCGCTCTCGCGCGGCGACCCTGCGGCCCAGGCGAGCCTCGCCTACGACGATGTGTCGGGGCTCTACGCGGGCCTGTTTGGCTCGAACGTTCAGTTCGCCATTTCGCCGCATCGCGAGCTCGAGCTCGTTCCCTACGCGGGCTACGTGCGGCGCTTCGCCTCCGGGGTGAGCGGAGAGATCGGCGTCGACTACGCCGCTTTCACCGGCCCGGGAAGCTACGACTACGCGGAGCTCTACGCCGGCGTCGCCAACGATCGCCTGAGTGCGCGACTCTACTACGCCCGGCGCTACTTCGGACGCGACGCGGGCGCGATCTACGCGGAGGCGAACGCCGCGCAGCCGCTCGCCGACCGGATCCGCCTGCTTGCGCACATCGGCGTTCTCCGCAATCTCGGCGGCGAGTCGCCCTACGGTCCGACCGACCGGGAAGTGATCGACGGACGCCTCGGCGTCGCGGTCGACGTCGATCGCTTCACGGTCCAGGCGAGCTGGGTGGGCGTGAGCTCCGCGAGCACCGGTTATCCGATCTCCGGCCGTGACCGGCGCAACACCGCTGTCGCGACGCTGTCGCTCGCGTTCTAGCGCCGCATCGCGACCGGCCGCCTGGCGCGCGAATCACGGCGTTCGCTCGAGGACGATCTCCGGCGCTCGTAGGGTTTCGGGCGGATTCAGGCGGAAGAACTTGGCCTGCGACTGGAAGATCGGCAGCGCCTTCCACTTTTCCGGTTGCGGCGAGCCGATGGAGACGACGCGATACGCGCACTGCGCGAGCGCGGCCTGGATGGCCGCGGCGTTCTTCGGCCGCACGTAGTAGGGCACGTCCAGGTAGTAGCGCACGCGCGGGAAGCCCCGCGCGTCGACGCACGCCCGTGCCGCGAGATGATCGGGGTGCTGGATGCCGAACGGCGAGAGGACCAGGTCGGGAGCGAATTGGCGCAGGGTGGATTCCAGGGCCTCCGCGATGCGCTCGGGCGAAGGCGCGTAGAAGTAGCCCTTCGCGCCGATCGACTTGGCGTACGCGCCGCCTTCGTCGATTCGCCGCGCGTCCTGGACGTAGAGCGTGAGGACAGCGACCTCCTCGGACGGCGCTCGCGTGCAGAGGGTGTGGCCGAGGGACAGGAAGGCGTCGTCGGCGTGGGGCTCGACGATCAAGGTCCGCATGCCGGGCTCTTTCGAAGCATCGCGATGGTCGCGTCTCCTGCGCCGATCGACGACGGGCTCGGCGGCGATCCATCGCGCGGGCGATGCGCGGCATCGCTGCCGAACTCTACCTCAACGCGGAGCGGGCCGGCCGGGAATGGCGCTCCCTTGCGCGCTGTTCGCAGCATCATCGAAGGGAAGGAAACCCTGCATGCGCCAGCTCCTCGCCGGAGCGACGTCGATCCTCGCCGCGGCCCTGACCTGCCTCGCCTGCATGCTTCCGAGTTGCGCCTCGATGGGCGGAGGCGGCATGAAGGGCATGCTTTCCGAGCCGGCGGCGATGGCACGCGAGTCCACCGGCTGACGGCCGCGCTTTCGCGATCCGGCGAGCGTTCAACCGGGCTCGCCGCCGTAGCCGAGCTCTCGCATCAGGGAGCCCGCGATCGCTTCGACCTTCGCGCAGTCTTGGGGGCTCATCTGCCGGCGCCAGCCGCGTACGCGGTCCGCACGCAGCGGCTGGACGATGTTCTCGTGCAGGCGCGCGCGCAGCGCGTGCGGAACGTTTCCCCGTCCGTTCGCGAGAGGACGGTCGCCGAGGTGGCCGAGGTGCCGCTCGGCGCTGATTCGGTAGTCCAGCATCCGGCTGCTGTACTCGAGTTCCAGGAAGTCGCAGAGCTTGCGCAGCTCGGCCTCCGGCTCAAGGACCAGGTCCTCGTAGCGCAGCTCGTGGTAGCGGCCCACCTGCGCTGCGGAGCTTCGCGCGAGCGAGACCATGTCGACCCAGATGCGAGCGGTCCGCCTGATGCCTCGCCCGGCACTGGTCCTGCGCAGGGACAGCACGACATCGCGCGGATCGCGAACGATGTGGACGAAGCGAGCTTCCGGGAGCCAGGCCTCGATCTCCGGCATGCAATGCGTGTCGGCGGGCGTCTTCTCGCCGAACAGGGGCTTGCCGAGGCGCTCGGCGTACATGCCGTAGAGGATCCGCAGCCCGGAGGTGATCGAGAAGCTTCGCAGTGCGCAGAGGCGGCGCCAGTACTCATCGCGGTCGACGCCGACGTCGTCCCAGTTCGACACCCCCCAGCGATCGGTCGTCACGAGGGCGAAGAACTCGCGCCGCAACGCTTCATCATCCCGACCGTCGAAGCGTCGCAGCTCCGGCAGGAACGCAGTTTCCGGAGGCATCGCCAGCAGCGGATGGCTGTCGAGCATCACCGCGAGCAGCGTCGTGCCCGAACGCGGGCAGCCGACCAGCACGGGCATCGGTCCGTGCGCTTCGGGACCGGGCTCGGTGCCGGGCGGCGCGTCGGCGTCGACGGCCGACGCGGCGGCCGGGGGTGCGGCGCAGTCGATCGCGCCCGGATCGTGGAGGGGCTTCAGGGGCACCTAGGCTCGCCCGCGAATCTTTAGTACACGACGCGCACGTTCTCCGGCGCGAGCCATTGCCGGAGTTGCGAAAGCAGCGTGTCGTCGAGATTCACGCGCCACGCATCGGGGAGCTCGATCTCGCCGCCCGCCTCGCGGTTGCGGTAGTCGATCACGATCGGGCAGGGACCGCTGCGGTAGGGTCCGAGGAGCTCGACCAGGCGCTCCCCCGAAGATGCGGAGCCGTTGCAGCACAGCCGCAAGCCCCTCGCGAATTTCCGACGTGCCGCGGGGAGATCGTACAGCGCGTCGGCGATGATGCGCAGGCCCTGCAGCTGCCCTTCCTCGTTCATGCGCTGCTGCACGCGCACCTCCGCGACCAGCAGCACGTCCTCGCGCAGCAGGTGCCGGTAGGCATCGAAGGTCTCGTTGTAGACGACCACCTCGACGGCGTCCTTCCCGTCGTCCACCGTGACGAAGCCCATCTTGCCGCGGCGCGAGGTCTGCGCGCGGAAGGTCGTGACCACGCCCGCGATGCGCACCGACGCGGTCGTCGGCTTGATCGCGCCGAGCCGCACCTGGATCAGCGAATCGAGCTCCGAGGCATGCTCGTTGTACGGATGACCGGAGAGATAGAAGCCCAGGCTCGCCTTCTCGTTGGTCAACCGCTCGTTGTCGGTCCAGGAGCGAGCCTCCAGGAGCTTGGGCGTCGCCCCGTGCTCGTCGCCGTCTCCGCCGAACAGCGACACCTGCGACGCGGAGCGCTCCGCCTTCTCGGCGACGTCGAGGGCGGCGCCGACGGAGGCGAAGAGGCTCGCGCGCCGTGTGTCGATCGCGTCGAACGCGCCGGCGCGGATCAGCGCCTCGATCGCCCGCCGGTTGACGGCACGCTTGTCGACGCGCCGGCAGAAATCGAACAGGTCGACGAAAGCGCCGCGCTGGCGCGCTTCCACGATCGCCTCGATCGCCGCCTGGCCGGTGCCCTTGATTCCGCCGAGGCCGTAGCGGATCTGCCCGGCGTCCACGGGCTCGAAGCGGTAACGGCCCGAGTTCACGTCGGGCGGCAGGACCGCGAGGCCCAGCGCCTCGGCCTCGTCGTGGAAGTGGCGCAGCTTGTCGGTGTCGTCCATCACCGCGGAGAGGTTGGCGGCGATGAACGCCGCCGCGTGGTGCGCCTTGAAATACGCGGTCTGGTAGGCGATGAGCGCGTAGGCGGCGGCGTGCGACTTGTTGAAACCGTAGCCGGCGAACTTCTCCATGAGATCGAAGAGCTGCGTCGCCTTGGCCTTGGTGAGTCCGTTCTTCTCGGCGCCGTCGATGAACACGAAGCGGTGCTTCGCCATCTCCTCGGGCAGCTTCTTGCCCATCGCGCGCCGCAGCAGGTCGGCGCCGCCCAGCGTGTAGCCGCCGATCACCTGCGCGATCTGCATCACCTGTTCCTGGTACACCATCACGCCGTAGGTCGTGGCGAGGATGGGTTCGAGCCGCCCGTCCAGGTAGTCGACGCGCTCGCTGCCCTGCTTGCGGCGGATGTAGTCCGGGATGAGCTCCATGGGTCCCGGTCGGAACAGCGCGACCAGCGCCACGATGTCGTCGAAGCGCTTCGCCGGCGCCTGCAGCAGCAGCTCACGCATGCCGCGCGATTCGAACTGGAACACGCCGACCGTGCTGCCCTTCCGGAACACCTCGTACGCCGCCGGATCGTCGAGCGGGATGCTTTCGACCGTCACCGTCGATCCGGGGTCGAGCGCCTGCACGTAGCGCACGGTCCAGTCGAGGATGGTCAGCGTCGTGAGGCCGAGGAAATCGAACTTCACCAGGCCCACGTGCTCGACGTCGTCCTTGTCGAACTGCGACACCGGCGCGTCGGTCCCGGCCTGGGTGTAGAGCGGGCAGAAGTCGGTGAGCTTCCCCGGGGCGATCAGCACGCCGCCCGCGTGCATGCCGACGTTGCGCGGCAGCCCCTCGAGCTGCTCGGCGAGCGAGAGCAGCTCGCGGACTTCCTCCTCCGCGGCCTCGCGCTCGTTCAACTGCGGCTCGACCTCGCGCGCATAGATGACGTTCGCCGCCGCTTCGCCCTGAGCACGCCGCCTGAGCGTCACCGTGCGCCCGGGCTGGAACGGGATCAGCTTGGCGATGCCGTCGCAGAAGCTGTAGGGCAGATCGAGCACGCGTCCGACGTCGCGGACCACCGCTCGCGCCTGCAGGGTTCCGAACGTGGCGATCTGCGACACCGATTCGGCGCCGTACTTCCGCTTGACGTACTCGATCACCCGGTCGCGCCCGTCCTGGCAGAAATCGATGTCGAAGTCGGGCATCGACACGCGCTCCGGATTGAGGAAGCGCTCGAAGAGCAGCCCGTAGCGCAGCGGATCGAGGTCGGTGATGCCGAGCGCGTAGGCCACCAGCGAGCCCGCGCCCGAGCCGCGTCCGGGGCCGACCGGCACGCCGTTCCCCTTCGCCCAGTTGATGAAATCGGCGACGATCAGGAAGTAGCCGGCGTAGCCCATCTGGATGATGGTCTTCGCCTCGAACTCGAGGCGGGCGAGGTACTCCGCGCGCCGCGCGTCGCGCTGCGCGCCGTCCGGATAGAGAACCTCGAGCCGGCGCTCGAGCCCGGAGGCCGCTTCGTTGCGCAGGTGCTGCTCGATCGTCACCCCAGGCGGGAGCGGAAAGTCCGGCAGGTAGTTCTTGCCGAGCGGGATCGTCAGGTTGCAGCGCTGGGCGATAGCGACGGAGTTGGCGAGCGCGCCCGGAAGATCGGCGAAGCGCTTCAGCATCGCTTCCTGGGTGGTGAAGTGCTGCTCCGGCGTGAAGCGCTTCGGCCGGCGGGGATCGGCCAGCGTGTAGCCCTCGGCGATGCACACGCGCGCCTCGTGCGCACGGAACTCTCCGCGCGAGAGGAACTGGACGGGATGCGTCGCGACGACCGGCAGGTCGAGCTCGGCGGCGAGCCGCACGGTGGCGGCCGTGAGCGAATCGTCGTCCGCATGCCCGGCGCGCTGCACTTCGAGGTAGTAGCGCTCCGGGAAAAGCCTGGCGTGGGCGCGAGCGGCGCCCGCCGCGCCGGCCTCGTTGCCCTGGAGCAGGGCGTTGCCGACCTCGCCCTCGCGAAAGCCGGACAGCGCGATGAGGCCCGCCGTGCCTTCGGCGAGCCATTCGCGCCGGATCTCCGGCCGGCCGCGATGCTGGTTGGTCCGGTAGGCGCGGGTGAGCCACTCGGCGAGTCTGAGATAGCCGTCGCGCGACTGGCAGAGCAGCAGCATCCGGTAGGGAGCGTCGCGCTCGGCGTCGTGAGTGATCCACGCATCGCAGCCGACGATCGGCTTCACGCCGGCCTTGCGCGCCGCGGTGTAGAACTTGACCAGCCCGAAGACGTTCGCGAGGTCCGTGAGCGCGAGCGCCGGCATCCTGTCCGCCACGGCCGCGGCCACCGCGTCGTCGATGCGCACTGTGCCGTCGACGATCGAGTACTCGCTGTGCAGGCGCAGGTGGACGAAGCGGGCGCGCTCTCCGGGCGCCTCGGCCGGGCGCAGCGGCCGCACGAGCGAAAGCGGCGCCGCGTCGGTCCGCTCCTCCGCGAGGACGGAAGCGGACCGGGAATCGAGCGCGCTCATGGGGTACAATTTTACTCGCTTTGCTCCACGCTTCCGCCCGCTGACCTCCCCTTCAGGAACCGATCTCCGCGTGGCCCGCACGCTCCTGCGCCGATGCTTCGGCCTGTCGTTGCTGCTGCTCGCGTGCGCCTGCGCGACGAACACTCCTGTCGGTCCCGCGCCGGCCGCGCCCTACGGAACGCCGACGCCGGCGCAGCCCCAGGGCAATCCGAATCCTCCCGCGAACGTCAACCTGCAGGGCTTTCCGCTCGCGTACCGCCAGGGCTACGCCGACGGCTGCGCCAGCGTCTCGGGGACCGAGCGCAAGGACGCGGGGCGGTTCAAGAGCGACGGCCAGTATCGCGACGGCTGGGTCGACGGCAACGCGCTGTGCAGGAAGCGCTGAGGCTTCCGATGAAGCCGTCGGAATCGACGACGGTCGCAGTTCGCGGGCTCGACTATCACGTGCGCGCCTGGGGCGATCGCGCGGCGCCGAAGCTCTTCATGCTGCACGGCTGGATGGACGTCGGCGCGTCGTTCCAGTTCTTGGTCGACGCGCTGCGGGGCGATTGGCGCGTCATCGCGCCCGATTGGCGCGGCTTCGGACGCTCGGCGTGGTCGGCCGAAGGCTACTGTTCGCCGACTATCTCGCCGACCTCGACGCGCTGCTCGACCGTCTCGCGCCGGACGAGCCGGTGCGCCTGGTCGGTCACAGCCTCGGCGGCAACGTCGCGATGCTCTACGCGGGCGTCCGGCCGCAGCGCGTCGCGCGCCTCGTCTCGCTCGAGGGCTTCGGCATTCCGGCCGAAACCGCCGACACGGCGCCCGACAAGTACGTCCGGTGGCTCG
>Ga0335077_10000410_pt1 | contig 47070 bp, 40 predicted proteins | sample Lox_Sample_31_FD_207151 | JGI IMG/M metagenome (GOLD analysis project Ga0335077, IMG submission 207151) | Soil microbial communities from Loxahatchee National Wildlife Refuge, Florida, United States - Lox_Sample_3.1 | ecosystem: Environmental > Terrestrial > Soil > Wetlands | place: USA... | reverse complement strand
TGGATGAAGTGGGCCATAGCCCTGTTGATCGGATTCGCGATCATCTTCGTGGGTTTTCGTTGGGCGGGATGGCTCTTGACCGGATTTTTCATTGCCAATTGCTTCGTGTTGATGGTTGTCGTGCTTCTACAAAGCGGCAAGGCTGCCGATTTGGCGGGAGCTTTCGGCGGAGCGGGCAGCCAGACTGCCTTTGGGCCACGGGGCGCCGCCTCGGTGCTTTCGCTCGCGACAACCTGGTGCGCGGTAATGTTCATGGTTTGCGCTATGGTCATGGTTTTGCGGACGGATAAGGCAGTGGAACAGGGCAGCTCCGTGTTGCAGAGTGTCTCGAAGCCAGCCAAACAGGAAGCGCCAAAATCGCCCGCTACGCCTCTCCCCGTGCACTCGAATTCGCTCCCGGCGAATCCGGCCCCCGCTCCTGCGCAACAGAATCCGCCTCCCGCGCCGAAGCATTAACGACGTTGGATTTCTTGCGGCGTTTTGCGCTTGCGGCTAAAATAAATCGGCTCCGAAGTACTGCGGAAGTGGCGGAACTGGCAGACGCACCATCTTGAGGGGGTGGCGCCGTAAGGCGTGGGGGTTCGAATCCCCCCTTCCGCACCAGAATTCGGAATCTCTACGGGTGACCCTGTGAGGTGATTCTCTCTAAGCGGCCGTTCGCTGCTGGAATGAGCGCTCGCGGAGTTTCCGTTTCCTCGGCCTTTTCTCTTTTCTTCTTCTGAATTTCTCGGTATGAATGGTTCGCATCGGCGCGCGATTCGCAATGGTGACCCAAGGCAATCCCGGACGTGGCTCGGCAGAACCTTCCCGCCACTTCCTTTCTCGCTTTCTTTTATCCACGGACCATAAGACGATAGGACTCCAATACCTCTTTTTAGCCCTCTTCAGTGTCTTTCTGGGAATGGGACTCTCTTTCCTCATGCGGGTCTATTTGACTCCCGGCCCCGGCCACACTGGATTTTTCAGCGCTTCCGCCAATGCTTCGGATCATTATGCGGCTCTCATGCTGCTCCACGGATCGCTGATGGTTTTCTTCGTTCTCACTGCTGCCCCGCAATTCGGCCTTGGATATTATTTTCTGCCTCTGCAAATTGGTGCTCGGGAGATGGCCTTTCCCTCTTTAAGCGCCCTCTCCGTCTGGATGACCTTCGCATCCCTCCTCGGAATCTCCGTTTCATTTTTCCTTAAAACCAGTTCAGGCATGTCCCTTTGGGCTTGCAGTGCCGCCTGCTTCTCTGTTGCGGCCTTGATTTCAGCGCTTAATTTCTGCGTCACTTGCATAGACCTGCGCACCCAGGGGATGACGCTTCCGCGGCTGCCGATCACCGTATGGTCGTGGCTTATCACCGCGGTTCTGAGTCTTCTTATTTTTTCGATTCTTCTCGCGGCGTGCGTCCTGCTCTTATCCGACAGGTTTATTGGGACGCGTTTTTTTGCCGTTCCTTTCGCCGCGGTCTCCGCTCTCCCCCTCCTGTGGCAGCGCTGGTTCTGGTTCTTCGCGCAGGCTGAGGTTTATGTCGCCATCTTGCCTTGCTTCGGAATCGTCTCGCACCTGCTCTCCGTCTTCTCGCGCAAACCCATATGGGCCGAACGATTCAGCGTTTTGTCGCTCTGCGCTGTCGGCCTCTCCGGATTTTGCATCTGGGGATTTCACATGTTTTCGAGCGGTCTGAATCCCTACGCACCTTTTGATTTCTCGATGCTCGCTTCCTCCTTAGGCATTCCGGCAGCGTTTCTCATCGCCTCATGGTTCGGCACTTTGTGGAATGCAAAGCCGCAGCTGACCACCGCGATGCTCTTCTCCCTTGGGTTTCTCTCGTTTTTCCTCTCCGGAGCTGCCACGGGATTATTTCTCTCTTGGCGAGGCGCGGCCCCTTCAGCGATCACCGATGAGCTTGTAACAGGACATTTTCATTTGGTGCTCGGAATCGCCGCGACATTTGCAATCCTGGCCGGACTTTTCTTTTGGTTTCCCAAAATGTTTGGACGGAAACTCAATGAGACGCTGGGAAAATTTCATTTCTGGCTCACCTTCGTGGGCGCGTACTGCATTTTCATTCCGATGCATTGGGTTGGACTGTTGGAATCTTCTGGAGTTTCTTCCTTCCCGGGGACCGCTACGATTGCCCGGGCCGAACGGAACCTTCACTCCTTCGTTGCTTTCGCGGCAGCTGCGACCATCGCTGCGCAATTAATCTTTCTGGCGAATTTCCTCTGGAGCCTTTTCCGCGGAGAGAAGCTCGCAACCAAAAACCCCTGGCGCGCGGCCACCCTTGAGTGGTTTGTCGCGTCTCCTCCACCGAATGGCAATTTTGGCAACTTTACGCCTGTCGTTTATCGAGGCGCGTATTTCTTTGGGGTGCCCTTTGCCGGCGCCGATTTTCTGCCGCAACAGCTGGCTCCCGAATTGATCGTCAGTCGCGCTTCTTAGGAGTTGGTGAAATGCCTCCTGCATCCATTCTGGACGACATTGAACTCATCATTGACGACATCGGCGGGGGAGGCGGCCCGCGTCCTCCGGCGGGCGGCGACGGTGGCGACGATGATGACTCCGATCGCGGTCGCGATCGCTCATGGGGCAAGCCTTCACCCCGTCGCTATGCCACGGCCATCGCTCTGGCGATGATTTCTATCCTCATGTTTTTCATGGCGATGGTCGCTGCGTTTATCGTTTTGCGCGCTTCCAGCAACAAGTGGGTCACCTTTCGTGTGCCTTGGATTCTATGGCTGAATACCGCTTTGCTTCTGTCCAGCAGCTTTACTCTGGAAATTGCTCGCAAGAAACTCGCTGCATCCGACAATCGGGGCTTTCGGCAGCTTTGGTTTTTGACCACCGGCTTGGGGCTCTTCTTCGTCGTTGGCCAGTTGACGGCATGGCGAAGCCTCGTAGGCCAGGGTGTCTATGCCAGTTCCACTTTGGCGAGCGGGTTTTTCTATGTTTTCACGGCTGCCCACGGCCTGCACCTGCTCGGTGGAATTTGCGCTTTGTTCTATGTAGGTTTCCGGAATTTTGACAAAGGCAATGTAACGCGAGCCCTGGCGGCAGAGGTCACTTCATACTACTGGCATTTCATGGATGGTTTGTGGGTCTTCTTGCTGCTGCTGCTCTATTTCGGAAGGTAGCCCTAAGCGCCACCGGCGAACCCTGAGACAGCGCCTGCGACCCGCGCAATCTGTTCTTTCGTCAGTTCCGGATACATCGGCAAAGAAATCACTTCGCGCGCCGCGCTCTCCGCGCCTGGAAATTCTCCCTCGCGATACCCAAGCGAAGAGTAAAGCTCCTGTAGGTGCAACGGCACCGGATAATAGATGGCGCTACCGATCCTCCGCTCCGTAAGATACCTCTGCAGGGCATCACGCTCCCGCACGCGAAGCGTATATTGATGATACACATGTTCGTATCCCTGCTTCACCGTGGGGGTTTTCACTGCAGGCACATTCGAGAGCAGCTGCGTATATTCCGCCGCGTGTGCTTGCCGCGCCTTCTGCCAGTCCGCAAGATGTCGCAGCTTCACGCGAAGAATTGCGGCCTGCATCTCATCTAGTCGGCTGTTCCATCCGGGCTCAGTGCTTTCATACTTGGCGGTCTGCCCGTGATTGCGCAGCCGGCGTAAGCGCCCGTCCAGGTCCGCCGAATTCGTAACGATCATTCCTGCGTCGCCGTACGCTCCTAGATTCTTCGTTGGATAAAAACTTAGACACGCTGCGTCTCCGAATGATCCTGTGCGATGGCCTTTATACTTCGCTCCGATGGATTGCGCGTTGTCTTCGATCACCGGCAAATTTCGGCTTCGGGCAAATGCCAGGATTGGATCCATATCCGCGGCGAGGCCGTATAGATGGACCACGACAATTGCCTTGGTCCTTGGGGTGACGCGATGCTCCAATTCCCCGGCATCCATATTGAACGTATCCGGCTGAATGTCCGCAAATACCGGTTTCGCACCAAGGGCGCTCACGGCGCTGCCCGTGGCCACAAACGTAAAGGGAGGCAACACCACTTCATCGCCCTCCCGTACGCCGCACGCCCGCAGTGTAAGGATCAGAGCGTCCGTTCCCGAAGCCACACCGATTCCGTGCGCCACCCCGCAGAAACTCGCTACTTCCTCTTCCAGATGGGCTCCTTCACCCCCAAGCACGAACCGTTGCGACGAAAGAACGCTTGCCAATGCTTCTTGTATCTCGCTCTTAATCGAGACGTACTGCGCCCCAAGATCCAATTGCGGGATGGCTTCCCGCTCGGAGGCCGAATATGTCGGTGAACTCATCGTCTCGTTCTAGGAATTAGTATACGTGAGGTGTGCTGGCCAGGCGCAGATTCTCGGATCATATTATTCCTGGCGTCTTTCAATCTCGAGAGCAGGGCTGCGATTGTTTCAGTTGCGCCAGAGCTTATCTCAAAGATTTTTCAGATGCGCCAGTCGGAAGGGAGAACCTAAGTTCTCTCTGAGCATGATCCAATGCTCTTCCGGTATGGAATAGAAAACTTCCACCATCTTCGGATCGAATTGCGTTCCCGAACAGCGCTTGATTTCCTCGCGCGCATGAGACATTGGCAGCGCCTTCCGGTACGGCCGATCGCTGATCATGGCATCTAACGAGTCCGCAATCGTAAAAATACGTGCCCCGAGAGGAATTTGCTCCCCCTTGAGTCCTCTCGGATAACCGGTCCCATCAAAAAACTCCTGGTGCGCGAGCACGATTTCCGCCGCATCCCGCAAAAAGGGAATCCGGATCAGCATGTCATACCCGATCTGGCAATGCTTCCGCATCACCTGCTTTTCTGTGTCCGTCAGGGGCCCCGGCTTGCGCAGGATGCTATCCGGAATTGCCATCTTCCCGATATCGTGGAGAAAAGCCGCGCGCGCCAGCACCGGCAGATAGGTGCCCGGCACAGGCATCGCTTTCGCGATCGAAATCGTGAACGCAGTGACGCGCTGGCAATGCCCTTCCGTCTCCGCGTCTTTCAAGTCCAGAGCGCTTCCAAGCGCTTCCAGCGTATCGTCGTAGGATTGTTCGAGCTGCGCGAAGGCTGCCGTCAATTGTCCTGTACGTTCTTCCACCAGTTGTTCGAGATTCCTCTGGTAGCTCCGGTTTTCCATGATCAGGCGGCGGTGTTGCAATGCGCGTCCCACTCCAAGGAACAGCTGGTCTTTCTCGAAAGGTTTCAGGATGTAGTCGTAGGCTCCCCGGCGGATCGCTTCGAGCGCGGTGGAAATATCGTGAATCGCGGTCACCATGATGATCGGAACTTCCGGGTCGTACTCCCGCATCCACTCCAGCAGCTTGATGCCGTCCATCTCCGGCATGATCATGTCGCTCAGGATCAGGTCCGGCGTACCCCTCTTGATCTGGTCTTGGGCCACTCGGCCATTGCACACCGCCGTGCAGCGGTAGCCCTTGGCTTCCAGCATGGTTGACACCACTTCCCGGATCGCTTCTTCGTCGTCTACGACCAGTATGTTTTCCGTCTCCACTTGGTTCGCCCCCAGGGGTCATTATACGAGAGGTCACACCGTGTTTAGCGGAGCCTTGCCCAGTCAGAAAACAGCATGTTAGCGTCAATAGAAGGGATCTCTCTCAGTGCTCCACGCTGTGCCGCTCTGTCCCCGGATTTTCTGCGGCCACGGCGCTCCCAGCCCGGAGGCGGCGCATCGTGCTTGAAAATCAGGGACTGAACGCCATCGCCTTCTTTGAGGCGACCGCATGCCTGATTATCCTGGTGCTTTTCACCCTGCTCCGTAAGGACCACCGTTCTAGTTTTTTCAGTATGTGGCACGCAGGCTGGCTGCTTTTCACCCTCTCTTCTTTTTCTGAGCTGCTCTTTTTCTCCTGGAACGAACCCCTGGTCCGCGACCTTTCCATCACGCTTCGCGTCGCCTCCTATCTTGTTTTCCTCAGCTCCATTCTGGAGTACACCGCCGGACGTCGAAAACGATATCTGGCCGTGTGGCCCGTCAATATTGTTCTCATCCTCGGCGTTGCTTATGCGGAGCGGAGTGGTTCCAGCCGGGGAACGACTCAGTGGATCACCTCTTGCCTCTTGTCATTTGTTTGTCTGATCGCCGGCTGGATGTTGTGGAGATTCGTTCGCAAATCCCCCAGCCACGGCGCCCGGCTCCTTGCCGGCGTTTTTCTTCTTGCAGGGTTGCATCGCATAGATTCTCCTCTCTGGCCCCTGAGCCCTCTTTTTCTCCTGCGCGTCGCGTTTGGACATCTTTTGAGCGTCACGCTGGGTATTGCCATGGTCGTGCTGGTCTTGGAAGGTGCCCGCACTCGTACGGAGGAATTGAACGACAAGCTGCGCCGGCTGACTCTGCTCACCGCTGCCAGCACCCAGACCCTCTCCGTCAAGGATGTGCTCGATCGCGTTTTGATTAATCTGGTGGAAAGCGTGGGGGCCAGCCACGGAATCGTCCGCTTCATTGAAGGTGCAGGGAAAAACGCCCAACTCGTCGTCCGCGCCGCTGTCGGATTTGAACCGCAATATCTCACCACCCATTACTCTATTCCTCTCAATGAACTCTGGGCCCAGAGAGCCCTCCAGTCGGATTGCTCCGTCCTCAAACTCGCCGAGGAAGAAGATGCCACCCAGCGCCAGCGCATGGTTGCCACAGGTGTGGAGGAAATCGTCTGCATGCCGTTGCGAGGTAAGGATGGCCCCTTAGGCATTGTCGCTGTCGGCGCCGACCGCCTCTCTCAATTCCAGCCGGACGAAATCATCTATCTGGCCAACATCGCCAATCTTCTCGGGATGACCCTTCAGAATGTTCGCCTGTTCGAGCAGGTTGACACCATGCAGCGCCAGTGGGCCTATACCTTCAATTCCATTGGCGATCCGATCTTTGTCCATGATGGAGAATGTCGCATCCTCCGCATCAACCAGCGCCTTTCTCAGATCGCTGGCCGCGAAAGCAACGCAATGGTCGGCCGCTGGGTGTCCGACTTGCTCCCCCGCAAAGCCGCGAATTACGATCGCTGCCCCTATTGCGAAGGCATTGCTGGCGAGGGCGATGAACCCGATCCTTGGCTCCCCGGCTATTTCCTGGCCTCGAATTCCCAGTTCAGTGATCCTTCCGGGAAGCAACTGGGCACGGTTCACGTGCTCAAGGACATCACCGAACGGAAGCGCGCCGAGGAAAAATACCGCACCCTGGTTTCCAACGTGAAGGAAGGCGTCTTCATTTCCACTCCCCAAGGCAGATTTTTGGATTTCAACGACGCATTCCTGAATATCGCCGGCTACGAACGGCGCGAGGAATTGATGGCCGTTGATATTCCAAACCTGTATGCCAATCCTGCCGACCGCGAGCGTTTGAAAAAACTTCTTCAGGAGCATAGTTCCGTGGCGGATTTCGAATTCGAGATGCGCCGCAAGGACGGCGAAATTCGGACCGTCATGGAGTCCTCCATCGCTGTCCGGGACGCCTCAGGAAGTGTCACTGCGTTTCAGGGTTTCTTGCTGGACATTACCGAGCGGAAACGCGCCGAGCAAGAAATTCGACGCCGCAATCGCGAGCTTCTAGTTCTCAATTCCATCGCCCAGACTCTCACCGAGTCCTTGGATCTGGGCGATTCTCTTTACCGCACTCTTCGCCAGATGGCCGAGCTCTTCAACCTCGATGCTTCCTCTCTCTACCTTTTGGATGACCGGAACGAGTCGATGCGCCGGGTAGCTGCGGTCGGCCATCGCTCGGAGTTCGCGCGCCACTTTCCTGAGACCAAAGTCTCCCCTGACCTCGTGCAGCATCTCAGAGCCGTTCACGCTACCTTCGTCTCGGCTCAAGGGCTTGCCTTGCCTCCGGTCTTCTTCGATGTCCAGCGGAAGGAAAAAATTGTCAGCTCCTACGTGGTGATTCTCTGGTCTAAGGATCGAGTCATCGGCGGTCTCGTCGTCAGCAGCCGCGCTCCTCGCGAGTTTTCTCCCGCCGACATCAATCTCCTGATTGCCGTTGGCAGCCAGATTGCCAGCGCCATTGAAAGGACCCTTCTCTTCGAGCAGACTCGTCAGGCTTACGACGATCTGCGGCGCACCCAGGAGCAGCTCCTTCACAGCGAGAAAATGGCTGCCGTTGGCCAGCTGATCTCCGGTGTCGCTCACGAGCTCAACAACCCCTTGACCGCCATCCTCGGATACAGCCAGTTGCTCATTTCCAATGGCCAGATCGGCCCTCAAGGCGTCGAGTACGCGGAAAAGCTCTATAAACAAGCGCAACGCACTCATCGGATTGTGCAAAACCTCCTTAGCTTCGCTCGCCAGCACAAACCCGAGCGCGTTTCCGTGGGCCTCAACCAGATTCTCGAAGACACTCTCGCCTTGCGTGACTATGACCTGCGCATGAGCAATATCCGCGTCCACCTGGATCTCGCCACGGATTTGCCCGAAACCGCCGCAGATCCTCACCAGCTACAGCAGGTTTTTCTCAATATGGTCAACAACGCGGTGGACGCCATCCTTGAATCATCCGGCGAGGGTGATCTTTGGGTGAAAACATCTCTCGAAACCGGAAAATTCTTGATCCAATTCACGGACAGCGGACCCGGCGTTAAGGAGCCATCCAGGGTGTTTGATCCTTTCTACACCACCAAACCCGTGGGCAAAGGTACTGGCCTGGGACTCAGCATCTGCTATGGCATTGTCACCGAGCATGGTGGAATCATCCGTGTTAAGAATGATCCTCCGCGCGGTGCCTGCTTTATCATCGAGCTTCCCGGTCTCCAACCTCCCGTTCCTGAAGAGCCTGCCGCTTCCGCTCCTTTGAAGGCGTCGCGCGGCGCAAGAGTGCTCTTGTTCGATTCCGACCATTCCGTTTCGGAAGCTGTCGAGGCGATCCTGCGCGATCGCGACCATCTTGTCCGCCCTGCAAAGACACCTCAAGAGGCTCACAAGCTTCTCGAACTCCATGAGTTCGACGTCGTTCTCATGGATGGCGGTTTGAACGGGAAAGGGCCTGCGGGTTCGCTATACCAGTGGCTGCTTTCGCATAGGCCGCACCTTGCCGAGCGGACGATTTGGATGCGCGCTGGTACCCCGGGCAATACAACCACAGCGGACTTGGAAAAAGCTGGGCAGATCGTACTTCAAAAGCCTTTCAAGGCTTCCGACTTGCTCTCCGCAATCGACGTATTTTTGCATGCGGTTGACGCTTCATCACTTCGTCGGTGAAGCTAGTTCGCTGGCCAACGCCGCGCGCTCTCCGAGCTCCGTCATGGCGCGTTCCAGCCGAAGCGCCAGACCCCCTACGGTTTGGCTAACTCCGTCCAGTTGCGCCAGGAATCCCCAACCAAGCAGGATTTTCAACCTCAAAACTCGGCACCGCAGCGCGAACGACAAAGAAAGTCGCAGGCGTTCCCACTCTTGCGTGGGCGCAACTTCAGGTGACAGGGTCGCGATGACGCGAGCGAGCCGGAGAAGACGGTCAAAATCACTCTGCAGCGCCGAAACATAATGCAATAGGACCAATCTTCGCTCCTTCTTCACTCTGCGGCCGAGTGTCTGGGATCCCCGCAGTTCTAGATAGACGTAGTCCTTCTCGTCCAATGCCCGGCGTACCTGCGCAAGGTAAACAATATTGCGTCCTGGCGCCTCCAGACTTGCCCCGGCGCTCTTTTTGTCTTCGGCTTCCTCCCTGCGTCTCAAGGACCAGAGAAGCAGGCTCCCGATCCCCGCGACCAGGAATAAGATCAACGCAAAATACATTCCGTGAGTGATCACCTGTGGTGTGGCTCCGCCAACCAGAGTTTGCGTAATCCTTCATTCAATGAAATCAGTCGCCCGTTCACTTCAGGCATCAGCGTGGGATACACATTGGCGTCCAACAAAACCGGTTTGGTTTCCGCCGCCGGAACCACTTTCAAGCAGGCACGCAACCATATCGTTACGGTCGCGATGAACGTCAGCGTCCCGACCAGGTTCCAGACCGCAGAGTACGGGTGCATGAAGCGCTGTAAGATCAGATTGTTGAGCACGTGAACGCAGGAGTACAGGCAAAATCCCAGTCCCAGGGCTCGAAGCGGTTCCACAATCGGCACTTCATAATACGCGGCAAAACTAAACAGAACTGCAATCGCTGTTGCGATCGCCAATTCCGCCCCTAGATCCAGAGTCAGAATCAAAACCACAAAATCATGGCGCCCAAACGCGATTGCGAACACAAGAACGGCGAAAGCTCCCGCCGTCAGTAGACGCCAGCCCAAGGCCCATATCCCTCGGTAACTTGCTAGAACCTGATGGCACATTTCCCCAACGGCAACCGCTTTGGCCCCCACCACGATCCCGTGGCTTGCCCATCCCACGACCCATGCAAATCTTGAATGGAAGCCCGCCAGCGGATAGACGATCAATAGAAAAGCAGATTGCAAGAGATTCAAGGCCAGATAGATACTGAGCATCGGGAAGCGCCGGTACAGGCCGCGCGCCACCAGCGTCCCGAGTAGGACTGCTTGCAGGACCAGCGAGAGTTCCCAAGCAGTCTTTTCGAAGCTGGCTATGACTGGACCCACGGAAGGCACCCTAACACGTTACTGACGGTCAAGTAAATAGTCAGGATGTCTTCCGCGGCCCGAACCGTGGTACTAGCTCATCCGTCATCAAACTCCCCGCTTGGATTAGGAAACTCTCATGTTAACAAGCTTGTGGTACTCGCCACGCCTGGCGGAAACGGTGGAAGCGGCTCGCCGTCAGCAATAAGTAAATTGTTCGAATTCCCAGGGGGGAACGGCGGTAAGGGCTCACCGTCGGCGACGACCGAATTGCCCGCAGCCGCGGGGGGAAATGGCGGTAAAGATTCACCGTCGGCGACAACTGTGCCGATTGCTCTGCTCGGCGGGAATGGTGGTAGGGGCTCGCCATCAGCAATCAGCGATTTGTTGGTTGCGGTCGGAGGAAACGGTGGGAGCGGTTCGCCATCTGCCTGGATTGTGGGTAATTTGTTCCCGAGTGAGTACGTACCAAAATGGTTGACTCTCCACGCCGCTGAAAGTAGGATCGCCAGAGAAGAAAGAACAACTGTCGTGCATAGAAGAACCTTTTTGTCCTTCATGGATGACACCTCCTGGCGTCATCCTTGAAGGGCCCCTAGAATCCTGGTGGAGTTTGGGAAAAACGTTCTGCGATCAGAACAGCGAGGCTAAAGGAATGAGTTCGGAACTGCTAAAATATCGCCGCATCGTCGAGGATTTTTCTTTGACGACGCTGGCCGCGATTCCCTGCGCCTTTGGCCGCCTCGTCTATATCTCTTCTTTGCGCGATCTCTCAACGGGGAAGTATGAACACGCAGGTCTCACCGCGGTTTATCCTGAGGATGCCGTCCAGCATGCTATCGCCCTTTGTCATGAGGAAGTCTTCCTCCGCATTCTCGAAACTCCCTTATCTCTTCAGGAGCACGATCTTTGCGACTGCTTGCGGGAAATGACTGACGGGCTCGCGGTTGCGCTGACTCACTGGCGGCGAATGGAAGCCTATCGCGTCTTGATTCCTGAGCAGGTTCCCGCCTACCTTAAGGAACTTTTTTGTTCGAATTTGGCCGCGCTGCTCGAGATTCTGGCCTCGGAGTGCTCCACGGCTCGTTCAGGCGCATGACCACGCCGATCACTCTGCCCACGATCTCCGCCTCATCGGGGATTTGCCATGACTCCGGCAGGCATCTCGAAAGCGGGTGCGGTTGCATCACCAATCGGTTCCCGTCCCGGTGAAACCAGGCGCAGCGGTATCCTTGCCTTACGTCCACAAAATATAGTGGCCGGTCATGTTCCGTCGCCCACGGTTCGTCCTCAATCTGCTCAACTGTGGTGTCCACTAGCACGATGCTTCCCGGTCTCAACAGCGGCACCATCCGCCGATCCCTTAGCCCAATGTACCCGTACCTGCATTGTCCATTCGTGCTGGTAAGTGTTCCCTCGAGCTGGCCCCAACGTTCCACCATTCGCGACAGGTATTCCGTTCGCTGTGGATCAAAGCCGGGGTCAAAACGCAAGGGGACGCGCAACGACGTGGGAGGCGCCATCAGATGTGTCTCCGGAGCTGGCACCGCCGCCCCATCCTCGAAGCAGTCTTCCAGCGGCACCTCGTACCAGCGGTAGAGCTGTAGCGGATTCAAATGATAAACAACGGAAAGTGTGTACAGTTTGTGGAGGCCGGGAACCACGTTGCGGTTCTCGATATCCGCAAGGCGGCTGATGTGCAGAATAAACTCGGGTCGGCCGCGTCGCGCCGCCAATTCATAGCTTGCCCGCTCCACGTCGCGGTAGGTGAAACCTAGCTTCTCGCGAACCTGGCGCAGGCGAAGGCCAGGTAGCATGGATCCCTCAGTGTGCCCTGAACTCTTGGGTTGAGACTACACTACAATTACCAGTTTGTTAAGAACTCAGAACAAGCCCGCCAACCTTCCTCGTTTTCCCCCTCTGTAGTCCCAGTTTGGAACATGACTTGTCTTCATTCCTCTCCGTCAATTCCTCCTCTCTTTCCAAACTGCCCTATTTTACCTCCACTACGCCCCGCGCACCTTCCGGGCGGGAATCTGTTATCCTGCCGATATGGTCGCTTCTAGGGTTCGTTCTGTTTCCTCGGCTCTTTGTTCCCTTGTACTTTTTCTCATTTCACTCTCCACTGCCCCACGAATCTTGGCCCAGGCCGCGTCTCCGCCAGCTGCTACCCCTCCCGCCGACGGCCAATCCAACGCCGAATTCCTGGCCGCTGCCGACGAAGTCCTCAAGCAGATGAGTGAGATCACCGGCCTCTCGCTCAAAAGCCCCATCAAGAAGACCTTGCGCTCCCGCGAGGAAATCCGTGCTTACGTGATTCGCCAGATGAATGAGGACCGGACCCCCGCCGAGCGGTACGCGGACGAAAAGAGCGCCGAAGCTTTTGGTCTCATTCCGAAGGGCTTTGACCTCGACTCTTTTATGGTCCAACTGCTCACCGAGCAAATCGCCGGTCTCTACGACCCCAAAGCCCACGAATTTTACATCGCAGACTGGATTCCCCTCGAAGATCAGCGCATGGTTATGGCTCACGAGCTCACCCATGCGCTCCAGGACCAGCATTTCCAGATTGAAACTTGGCTCGACGCCGCTAAGCCCAATGGCGACGCCGAGCTTGCTCGCGAAGCGGTCCTCGAAGGCAGCGCCATGGCCGCGATGGTGGATTACATGCTCCTCGGCACCGGCCATTCCATGCGCGAACTTCCTTCCTTCGATCCTTCCGCTCTCGTGGGCAATCTAGAAGACTCGCCGACCCTTCAGAAAGCCCCTCAATTCATCAGGGATGGCCTTATCTTTCCTTATTTTGGCGGCATGATGTTCACTGCCGCTGTCCTGAAGACCTCCGGATGGGGCGCCCTCGCGGGAGTTTTTGCTAGGCCGCCGCTTTCCACTCAGCAAATCATCCATCCCGCGCTCTACTTTTCAGACAAGAAGCCCGTGAACATCGAGCTGCCCTCCATCGCCAAATCTCTCGGTCCGGAGTGGAAAAAGATTGATGAAGACATCCTTGGCGAGTTCGGCTGGGATGAAGTCCTCAAGCAATTTCTCGACAAAGACCGCGCTACCTCGCTTTCTTCCGCGTGGGCGGGTGACCGCTACATCCTCTTCGAAAACGCAAAGAACAAACGGCTCCTCCTCGTCACGCGCCTCCGCCTTGACCAGACCGAACACACGGACCGTTTCTTTGGCCAGTACTCCGAAGCTCTCGAAAAAAAATATTCGGAACGCAAGAATCTCCTCCGCCGCCCCAACTTCTTTTCTTTCGATTCTCCCGATGGCGGCGTTTTCCTTCGCTGCGTCAACACCGATTGTATGAGCCTTGAAGGCGGCACTCGCAGCCTCTTCGTCGAAATGAATTCGCAGCTCGGTTGGGGCAGCATCCCCGAACCGCTCCAGCAAGTCGGCGATCATCCCGTCAAGGTCACCCGGCGCATCTCGCCGGCATCTTCTTCAAGCGCGGGCTTAGCCGGAGCCGCATTCTGAAACACGAGCCGATCGCCCGGCGATCTTACTGAATTGGATTCGCATGCTCCGCCCCAGAGCCTTTTTTCGTTGGAAAATTCAATTTGGCCATCATTCGCTTTCGTAGCCGTGCCAGTCGCCGCAAGATCCGCTCCGCGGCCCTCGCGTTGCGCTCCGTCTCAAGGTCCCACGCTTTCGTTGCTCTGCCCTCTAGTTGTCGTAGCGCCAGTTCGCACACTTCCGCCGCCATCGCAAAATCCATCGCGCGCCGCTCGTAGTAGCTCGCCAGCTGCTCGCAAGCATGGACGCAGTTCTCCGCGTCCGCCAGGAGCTCCTTCCAGCATTCCGCAGCTCGTTCGTGATCCCCGCCGCGCTTCGCCAGTTGCGCGAGTTCTCGCCGCGCTCTTCCCCTATGCTCCGCAGGCAGTCCTCGCTCCAACGCCCTCGCGCACTCCCGCTCCGCTCGTTCCACTGCTCCTCGCCGCTGCAAATATCGTGAAAGCCCAAATAAATCCAGGCTCTCAATTTCCTTTTCGCCATCCGGCGTCAGCATCTCATTCATTTTTCCGAAGAGCGCTCCCAGCCCGCGCAAATCCATCTGATTGTGCCGCACCACTCCCGCGAGAGGTTCCCCCCGGCCGCCTCTCAAATAATCGAAATAAAATTGTGGAATCATCGCCGATTCCACATCGTTTTCCCGATGCCATCCCAGCCTCCGTGCATCCAAAACGTGCTTCTCCAATTCCACCAGCCGCACCGATCCCAATCGCAGCCTCCACAGCGCTCGCGCCGGATGCAGCAAATCCAGATGCGCCCCGAGCTTCGGCACCCCGATCGCCCGCGTCATCGTGTAACGGTTCTCCAGCAGTGGCCAGTCAAACGATTTCCCGTTGAACGTCACCAGCACGGGCCGCTCCGCAATCCTTCCCGCCAGCTCATAGAGAAGCGAATACTCCTCCGTAAAATCCCGCATGAAGAACTGTTCGACCTGCATCCCTCCGGCTTCCCACCAGGCAATCCCCACCAAAAATGCGTACGTTCCCGTCCCTCCCGCCAGCCCCGTTGTCTCCGTATCCAGAAACAGCCACTTCTCCGGATTTTCCAGCGCCGCCCGCACCCGCCGCGAGATCGTTTCCTCTTTCGTTCGTGATAGCAGCTCCAACGCAGCGCTCGATGGCTCCGCGAACTCCGGCGTCGCAAACCAGTTCCGTACCGCCAGGTGCTCTCCATAACGATTTTTCCCCACACCCGCGCCAATCAGTCGCGCCAGCCCATCCTCTTCATCCGCGGGCCGCAACGCTGCGGCTCCGCTCGGCGCAGCACGTCCCGGTGCCGGTCTCAGCGCCGCCAATCTCGCGAATTTATCTCCAGCGCTCGCCATCACCCACACAGCCCCTGAAGAATCGCCAGCGCCGCTTCTTTCGCCCTCGGCGCCAAATCTCCCGCCGGTCCAACGCACGAAGGGCATCCGTTCTCGCATTCGCATCCCGCAATCAATTCTCTTGTCTTTTCCACCAGCAACTCGTGCGCCCGAAACAACGGCTCCGAAAATCCAATCCCTCCCGGATACGCATCGTACAAATACAGATTCGGCTCAAAAAACTCCTTCGCTGGCTGTTTCATTATCTCTTCGGCCGCCACGGTCGAACGCTCGTCCGCATCCATCCCCATCTTGGGCGGCCTCTCGCCGATCGCCGTTCCTAAATCCCGTCCGTCACACATCAGCAGCAGCGTCGCCACGGAAGCCAGCGCATGCAACAGCCCGTACATCCCGCTCTGCCTTTCGCTCACGCTGAACGCCAGCGAATCCAGCAGCCCCCGCTCCAGCGTGATCCAGTACGCCGTCGTATGCATCTCGTTCTCCGGCAGTTCCAGCTGCCCATCTCCCACATTCTCGTTCGTGAAAAACTTGATCTTCTTGAACCCCACCACCTGCGACCGCACCAGCACATCTCCATGCGCCCGCAGCGCCCCAATCTCGTTCGTCGCTTTGGTCAGCCGTTCCTCTTCCGCAATCTCCAGCACGCGCACTTGCGTGTGCCGCACGGCGTCCGTGTAGTAGTCCACGTCCACGCGTTTCACGTACGCTTTCCTCTCCTTAAAATCCAGATGCTCCACGTGATACTGCTCCCCGCCATGTAGATAAATCGCCTTTTCGTGCACCGTGCTCAGCGCGCTCGGGAAATCCACTTCTCCGATCACCTCCGGCGCTCCGGTAATATCTATGATCACAAAGTTGTCGCTCGTCACGCTCCGCAAACTGATCGTATTCGCCGGATACGCTTCGTGCGTCCAGTGATAATGCTCCCCCGCGCGATGCAAAAATCCCGCTTCCGCCAACCGCGCGCACAAATCCGGCACGCCCACTTCGCCGAATTTCTCTTCCGGCGCGATCGGCAATTCGAACGCCGCGCACTTCAGGTGATTGATCAGAATCTCCAGATTGTCCGGCTGGATGTACGCGTGCTCCGGTGTATTTCCGAAAAAATAATCCGGATGCCTCACCATGAATTGGTCGAGCGGCGAAGACGACGCCACATACACCGCGCACGAACTTCCATTCCTCCTTCCCGCGCGCCCCGCCCGCTGCCATGTCGCTGCAATCGTCCCCGGATATCCCGCCATCACCGCCGCGTCCAGCGATCCCACGTCAATCCCCAATTCCAGCGCGCTCGTCGAAACCACTCCGCGAATCCGCCCGTCCCGCAGCCCGCGCTCGATCTCTCTCCGCTCTCCCGGCAAATACCCGCCGCGATATCCTCGAATCGTCTCGGCTCGTCCCGGCAGTTGCGGATTCGCCTTCTGCAAATACGTCAGCAGAATCTCCGTATTCAGCCGCGAATTCGCGAACACAATCGTCTGCATCTCCCGCTTCAAAAACTCCTGCGCCACCCGCGAACTTTCGTTGATATAGCTTCTCCTGATCCCGAGCGCCCGGTTCACCACCGGCGGGTTATAAAACACAAACGTCTTTTCCGCTGCCGGCGCTCCGTTCCCGCCCAGCACTTCCACTTCATCCTCGATCAGCCGCGACGCCAGCTCACCCGGATTCGCAATCGTCGCCGAGCAGCAAATGAACTGCGGCTCGCTCCCGTAAAATCGCGCAATCCTCTGCAAGCGTCGTAGCACGTTGCACAAATGGCTCCCGAAAACGCCCCTGTACGTGTGCAGCTCGTCAATCACGATGTATTTCAGATTCTCGAACAGCCGCGTCCACCGCGTGTGGTGCGGCAGAATCCCCGTGTGCAGCATGTCCGGATTCGTCAGGACGATGTGCCCTTTTTCCCGGATCGCCTTCCTTGCATCTCCCGGCGTGTCCCCGTCGTACGTAAACACCCCAAATCGGTTTTCCAATCTCTGGTTCAAGTCATACAATTCCGCCAATTGATCCTGCGCCAGCGCCTTCGTTGGAAACAAATACAGCGCCCTGGTATCCGCATTCTTCAACACCGCATCCAGCACCGGCAGGTTGTAGCACAGCGTCTTCCCGGAAGCCGTCGGCGTCACAATCACCACGTTCTTTCCGCTGTGCACTTCCTCTGCCGCCTTCGCCTGATGGCTATACAGCCGCCGGATCCCCTTCGCCGCATACGCCGCCCTCAAATCCTCATTCACCCACTCCGGAAACTCCGCCCATTCCGCCTCCCAGGCAGGGAAGTGCCGCACCGCCGTCAACACCTCTCCCTCGTGATCCCGCGCCAGCCCCTCCAGCACCTGCAGCATTCGCGTCATCGCCGCGCCTTTGTAGAGCCCGGGCTTCAGCCCGGCAATTCCGGCTTCTCGCGCGTCCCCATCGTCTTCCTGCCTTCGCACCGCCAACGACTCACCCATGTCTTCCTCCCGCTGTTCATTCCGTCACTCTTTGTAGGGGCCGGGCTTCAGCCCGGTGGTTACTCCCTTCTCGCCGCTCGCCACTAACCACTCGCCACTTTCTTATTCGCCTTTTGTTCGCTGAGCCTACCATCCCGCACCACCCCGCGCAATCCTCAATTTTCACGCTGGAATCCTTTCTGCACCTTCCGTCGCCTGGACAACCCATCTCAGCCGCCCAATCTCAAATCAAACTGCAGCCTCGCTTCCGGCCGAGTCTCGTGCCTCCTCGGCAGCCGTCAGGAACCTATTTCGCCCCGGCTGGTAATTACCCAATGGGTGGCTAGTCTGACAAGCCGGAAAAATCGAAGCCCGAGTCACGGCCCCTGGTTTCCGTCCGCGATCGGAGAACCCAAATGATCCACGCTGGAGCCCGAAATTGCCCCATCCTCCTGTGCTTGCTCCTCCTCGCCCCCACTCCCTCTCGCTCACAAATGCAAATCCCTCTCACTCCTGCAAAACCTCGAGCAACAGACGTCGTCATTCTGGCCCTCAAGCCTTTGAATCCCCAGGCCGGACTTCAGCATCAGGTTGCAAACGGACTCTTCGGTGATTCGGACTCCGTGCGCGACAATCAAATCCTTCAGCTTCAGATGCAGATCGTCCGCACTACCTCCAGTTTTGGCCCCGTTCTCTTGCTAGTGCCCGACGAAACCACCCGAGTGGCCGTCCATCAACGATGCAATGAATTTCAGATTTGCGACCTCTTGAGCGACGACCGCGTCCGTACCAAGGTCGTTCCCCATGACGGAACCTGGATCCGCGACTTTGGCCCGCAAATCGCAGCTCACACCAACTCCGCCTACGTCGTCCACTGGCGCTATTTCGACATTCGCCTGGAAGAGGCTAAACAAGAAAAATCCCGGGAACTGGACGACGCTCGCCTGAGCTTGCTCGCGGCCCGCCAGCAGGAGGATCAGCCCGAAGTCCTCACCCAGGGCGCGACCCCCGACGCTCAAAAAGCCGCGATCTCCACAATTGACAACAAACTCTACGTCCTCCGCGAGTATGCCGAAATTCTGAATTCCGCGTCTCCTCAGCGCTCCAATGACGAAAAATCCGCCTATGACGTCGCCGACGCCGTCCTCGCCAATCCCGATTTCGCCTACAAAACCTCTCAAGTAGCCCTGGATGGCGGCAATCTCTTTAAACTGGAAGACGGCCGCTGTCTCACCACTCGCGTCCTCCGCTCCCGTAACAATGAGCTCAGCGTCAATCTGGATAACGAACTCGAAACCCTCGCCGGCTGCAACGCAGTGACCTACCTCGAGCCTCTCCCCGGCCCTGTGATCGAGCACGTTGACATGTTCCTGTTTCCCGTCGGCGAGAATCGCCTGCTGCTCGCTTCCTACGATCTCTCCAGCCACTTCGCATCCGAATATTGGAGCCAGTTGAGTGAAGCGCAGCGCGATCTCGTAACCAATGCGAGTCTCGCCATGGATCTGAACGCTGAGCGTTTGCGCCATTTGGGCTATTACGTGATCCGCGTTCCTTCTCCTTTCCCAAGAATCCCCCCGGACGGTCACACTTATTACCCCAGTATGCTCAACGCTTTGGTGCGCACCGCAGCCAGCGGTTTCCGCCAAGTCCTTGTGCCCTCGTATAAGGATTACGAGACCGACATTCAGGCGGCGGCGTTAAAGCAAATGGAGGCCGCCTTCGGTCAGAATTCCGAGTTCGTCAGCCTCGAAGCCACTGGCGCCGCCAAATCCCAGGGGGGTATCCACTGCCTCACGCTCTCCGCCCCGCTGCAGCTCTCGATCTTTGGCGACGCCGCGGACACCGCGCATCGCCTCGCCGTCCTCTCCCAGGAGCAGCAGCTCGACCGTCAGTCGGGCGAGGCGGTCGCCCATCGAATTCCGTCCTCCGGTTTGCAGGGATCGTGGGTCGTCTTGCCCCAGGACGCCGAATCCGACCCCGGCCCGCTCAATCTCTATCCGGAAAGGATGTTTTTCCGTGGAAATCAGGTCCAGCAGGGCGTCTTCGATCATCTCGAATCCGCCGGTACCTTCACGATTGACAGCAAGAATCAGGCTCTCTGGTCCGCCCGCTTCCAGTTCCCGGATCAGAGCATTGCCCCTGTCCAAGTTCAGTGGATCAATCCCGATGAAGTCCGCCTCATCTTCGTCAGTGGTTCCCGCCGCTTGCTCCTCCGCCGCCTCGATTCCTCCGCCCAATCGCCCTTCAACCTCGCCAAAGCCGCCCCCCAGCACTCGGGCGGCAGCGCCGCCGCCTCCCACAAAAAAAATTAGTTCAACGCGGCTGGCGCCCCCACTCCCGCAATGCTTTAATGAGCTTCACAGTAGATACGATTGCCGCAATGGTTCGGGAGTTCGGGACAAGGCACAACCGGGCCGCCGAAATGGATTGGGCGTTAGACTTTGCATCTCACGAAACAAACGCCTAGTCATTTGAAACGCGCGTGGCATGGCAAATTGCCCTTCGTCCGGAAAATGTGGTGCGGACCATAGTCACAGACCACGCGGCCCGAAAAAAGCTCCCGAATGAACAATTCAACCGTACTTCCAAACATAGAATGAAATGACGATCATGCAGGCAAGGACGGTGAGAAATGCGTATCGAAAATGTCTGCCCCAAATCCAGGCTCGCTCTGCCACAAGATCGGCCGGACGGGGGCCCAGTAGCAATTGCTTGGCATCGAAACCGTTTGTCTTTCCGAACGCGACGCTCCAACGCCAAGTCGAAACGAAGCACCAAACCTCAGCAAGGGCCAGCAACGTCATGAAAATTCTCTCGCCGGTTGGATACGACTTGGTCCACGCGAGCCGAACCATGAAGACCCCAACGTAAATCGAGAAGCCAATTCCAACGAGCACAAAAACCTGTACTGTGCCCTTCAAGCGATAGGCTCCCCGGCGGTCTCCGGATGCTCCGCTGATTCTCCCATCGTTTTCTTCCTACTCAGGCCCGGCAGCTCAGAGAATGTCAGAGCCCATTCAAGAGCATGGGACTGGACTCACCTCAATTACAAACTTTGTTGAACTTGGTGCGCCTGACTTGGACGGAATGCATCTCGCCCTGCGATCAGGAACCACAAGATCGCGAAGACGATCGGCAGTGAACTTAGCATGCCTAGCGCGATAGGATATTTCAGAGGAATTGGAAATGGCATGCGCGAGGTGAGAGAGGCCATCATCATATCCATGATTTCTTGGAACCTCTCCAGATTTGCAGGAATCCCAATGAGCAGCACGGTATTCACGATCACTAGGCACTGCAAGCCAATAGTAGAGTAAAGGCCCCACTTTTTTAGCTTGAGCAACCCAGTTGCCGCTACAACCTGGCCTACCATCCACGCAATGAATACCAGCCAAGCGCCCCGCCCGGAAAGGAAGAAACCTAAAAAGAAGAGTGGCAGCTTCTTTAAGTCAAATAGAGCAAGGTCCATCAAGAGGAAGAGTGGGGCGCTGCCGGAACCGATCAATAGAAACCAACCGATAATAGTTATGCTAAGTGGTCTGACGCGTTGTGCGGCGGTCGGTGCTCTAACGCTCATGTCCCTGAAGTCGTTTGGCGTCGGCGAGTTCCCAACCGGCTGCACCGCCTGAAACTGCACCTTTACGCTCCTTTTATTGAAAAAGTAAAGCCAGAAGCCGCCTAAAGCGGAAATCGCCGCGTAGTAGATCACCATCCCCACACGCAGAAAGACCATGAAGCCGGCAGGAACGTTTGATTGACTCACGCTTGGGAAAGGCACGAAGGCCATTAGCACTGCGGGAGGAAGCGAAAATAAGACTAGAATAACCGCGAATACGATCGTCGAAATTCGAGCCCATTGCTTCAGCTTGATCAGCCCGATGCCAGAGGCAAGGCCCCACCCTCCGAACCCCAGAATGATTGCAGCCTCAACAATGACAATAATCCGAAAAGCCCCTGGCAGGCCCGTTGAAGGACCCATTACCGATATTAAGGCAAATGCCGCTATCGCAATCAAACCAAAGAGAATCGTGAGCACACTCCCTACGATTGCCACTACCGCCGAAAAGGTCACACCAGCCGATCTCTGCATCCCATGACCCCCTGGAATTAGCTGCCTTTAATTACCACTGGAGAAACGTGTTGTGCAACTGTGAGGCGCTAAGATGTGCCGCCTTATTCAAAGAGCAAAGCACAATTTGACTCTCACGGATATTTCTTGAAGCCGTGCCGCACCCTCGCCCTCTTTAGGCAAGCAGCTTGACGTTACCCGTTCTCGCGGTACCACGATCTCTATTGACAACAATGTTATAATAGTGTATGTTCTTTTGGTCCGTTCCTCGTCTGGCCGCCGATCTACTACAAGAAGTCCCGGCGCGCTTACACTGCATCCCGCACCTGAAACCGTCTAACTCCCCGCTTTTCACACACTTCCGCACTCTTGCTGCACTCTTGCAAACTCAAATTTTCTCTCAACCCTTTTTCTTTCAATCGCTTGCGCACTCTTGCGCAAAAACACCGGGGGTGGGGGTACCGAATGACGCTCCATCCTTCCCATTTCGGGAATCGCGCAACTTCTCCAGCTCCAACCCTTCACGGCTTCACTCGCACCATTACCACGCTGTGCGACGCCACCATCGCGCTGTATTTCCCCGTAAACCTGCCCTCCTCCTTGTGTTCCCAGAGGTTCCGCACCTCGGCCGAAAGATGCCCCGGATACCCCAACTTTTCCCACCTCGCCGTAATCTCCGCCTGGTTCTCGCCACGGTTCAAAAGAATCACGGCCCGGCTTCCATCCTCCATCTGTTTCGACCAGACTTCCAGGTCGCCATTCTTCGCCACGCGTGTTCCTTCCATTCCCAGCGGATCCTGGTCCACCGCGATCACTTCCTTGTTCGTCAGGATCTCTTTCGTTTTGGGCGTCATGTTCCGCACATCGTTTCCCGCCATCAGCGGCGCCGCCAGCAGGCACCACAAGCTGAAGTGCGCCCGGTATTCCGTGTCCGTCATTCCGCCGTTGCCCACCTCCAGCATGTCCGGATCGTTCCAATGCCCCGGCCCCGCATAGGAATCAATGCCCACCTGCTGGTCCACAATATCCAGCATTCCGTTCGAGCAGCAGCTTCCGTCGCTCCATTTCTTCCTTCCTGCCCAGTGGTCGCTGATGTCTCCTGTCGTCCGCCACAAATTTCCCACGCTCCCTGCCCAGAGCCACGGCTGCGACTTGCCCCACTCGCAAATGCTGAAGACAATCGGCCTTCCCGTCGCCGCCAGCGCGTCGCGCATCGTCGTGTACGCTTCCTCGGAGTTGCGCGTGCCCGTATTGCACCAGTCGTATTTCAGGTAGTCCACTCCCCACGAAGCGTACGTTCGCGCGTCCTGATATTCGTATCCCTGGCTTCCCGGCCGTCCCTGGCAAGTCTTCGCTCCGGCATCCGAGTACAGCCCGAATTTCAATCCCTTCGAGTGCACGGAATCGGCAAGAGCTTTCATCCCGGAAGGGAAGCGCGTCGCGTCCGCAACGATATTTCCGTTCGCGTCGCGGCTTACTTGCCAGCAATCGTCAATTACCACGTACTCGTATCCCGCATCCTTCATTCCGTTGCTGGCGATCGCGTCCGCCACGCTCTTGATCAAATCCTCACTCACGTTGCACGCGAATTTGTTCCAGCTGTTCCAGCCCATCGGCGGAGTTTTCGCCAGCCCGTTGTCCCATGCCGCCGCATTTCGCGGGCACGCCGCGAAAAAAAGCGCGCTTGCCGCAGCCATCCAGCAGATTCTTCTCATCAGCTTGTTCATGATTTGTCTCCAGTAATTCCCCGCACATCCTACAGGATTTTTCATGCTGCGGGAAAAGCCAGCCCGCATTTTCTCCAGGCTATCGCAGCTTCAGGATCAGCAGCGATCCGGCAAAAAGCAGCAACGCCGCAACCGAAAACGCTGCGTGCACGTTCACCGCACTCCACAAAAATCCCACCACCATGCTCGATACGAAATCTCCCACTGCATTCACCGCTGCCAGCGTTCCAAAAGCCATTCCATGCTGCTCTCGTGGCACCAGCTCCGCCGCCATCGAGTCTTCCAGTGCCTCTTCCGTACCGATGTAAATTCCCGCCATCACGAAAATTCCCGCGAGCAGCCAGTACGAATGCGTTCCCGTCGCCAGCAGAACTGCCGTCACTCCCGCCAGCGCATAGCCTCCCGTCAACACCAATTTTCTGTGCCGCACGTGATCGCTCAGCCAGCCGCTGGTATACGCCGATCCGGCATAAAAAACGTTGTGCACCGTATACAAAATCACCGCGAGGCTCGCTGCTCTCGCCATGCCGTGCCCCGGCGCCAGCATCTTCGTCGCGTACAAAATCAACAGCGTGTGCGAAAAATCTCCCGCTCCGAAAACTCCCACTCCCGCCAGAAACTTTTTGTAACCCTCTGGCAACGCGCGAATTCCATGCCAGAACGACTTTCGCTCCTTCCGCTCGAAACTCTTTTCGCACACCAGCAGCCAGAAGCACGCCACGGCGATCATTCCCGGCACCAGCGTCCACAAGAAAACTTTTCGATACGAGTGCCCCGTCCAGTGCAGCAGCGCGAGCGCCGTCAGCGGCCCCACAATCGCGCCGACCGTGTCCATCAGCCGCTCGAACCCGAACGCTCGTCCGTAGGCTTCCGGTGGAACATCCGCGGCCAGCAAGGCTTTTCGTGCAGGAGACCGCACACCGCGTCCCAGCCATGCCACCGACCGCCCTATCAGCACGTGATAGGCATGTGTCGCCAGCGCAAAGGAGGAAGTCGCCAGCGCCGTGACCGCATACCCAAAAACCGCGAGAGGCTTCCGGCGTTTCAGCCGGTCGGTGAAGTGTCCCGCGGCAAGTTTTGTAAAGCTGGAAAGGCCGTCCGCGACGCCTTCAATGACTCCCAGCCACGCCGGCCCCGCACCGATTGCCGCCAAAAAAGCCGGCAGAACCGCCGTCGCCGTTTCGTGGCTCCAGTCCGAAAAAAGCGAAGTAAGCCCGACGCCCAGCACCGTTCGATTGAGCCAGGATTTTTCCGAGCTTTCGGTGTTCGGCATGGATCAACAAACTCTATCTTTGCCGGACGGCAGAATGCAATTGGATGACTTTTTTGCCGCTGCCGGTCAAGAAGTTCTTCGGGGTCTAGTCTTCGAGAAGAGTCATTCGCATCGCTTCAATCTGCGCCAGCAGATCTTCAATCGTACTTTCGAGACGTTTTTGCGCTTCCGGAGAGAACGGTTGTCCATAGCCCTTCATCCGGTCCGGGCGGCAATCCTGCAAATCCACCCACAGCGAGGAGAGTTCGGCGTCAAGAACCCGGCGCAGATCGAGCGGGTGAGGTTCGAGAGAAAAATCCTCCGCAAATTTGGTAAACATCCGGTGCAATTCTTCGGCGTTCGACTCCAGTTCGTCCCGCTTTACTTCGCTCAGCGAATTCGTGATCTGCCGGATGATTCCTCTTTGTCCGGCGTCGCGCAGCAGGCGCCGGATTCGCAGAACCGATTCATCCGCCAGAATCAGAGTGGATTCGAGACTTCGTGCGTGGAATTCATGCAATTTCATTCGGGAAGCCTATTTCTTGGCGGTCCGGTAAAGAATGACTCGCACTTTTTCAAGAGTAATCAGGCCACCTTCGACCATTTCATCCAGCCGCGGCAGAATTTGCTCGATGCGTTCCGCATATTCCACCACTTCCACGACAATGGGCAAATCTTGCGAAAGGCGCAGAATCTTGTCGGTGTGGTAGATGCTCGAGCCGCCGAAACCGCCCACGCCGCGAAGGACGGTCACTCCGGAGAATTTCTCCTTCCGAAGCATCTCGACGATTGCCTCATGCAGCGGTTTGCCGCGCCATTTGTCCGATTCGCCGATGTGGATGCGCATCAGCGTGCGTTCACCCTCAAATTTTTCGTGGCTCACAGCTCACCCTCCTACAGCCGGTTGGCGAGACGAATTCCCGCCACCGAAAGCAAAAGTCCCACGAAGACGCTTGCGGCCACATACGCGGATGCGCGGAGCCATTCGCCGTCTTCCAGCATCTTCGCCGTCTCCCAGCCGAAACTCGAAAATGTGGTGAATCCACCGAAGAAGCCCACGGCGATCGCCATGCGCCACTCCGGGGGTATGACGATTCGATTCATGGTGAACTGCCCGATCAGGCCGAGAAAAAAGCATCCGGCGAGATTCACGGCCAGCGTGCCATAAGGAAAGGCGCCGCCGGTGCGGAACTGCACCAGGCCCTGCATCCCATACCGGGCAAGCGTACCCACGGCTCCAAACAATGCGATCAAGGCAATTTTCACTTTCTACCTTCCCCCATATTCCTGGCGCGAATACAAAAAACTCCTGGCGGCGTGCAGCCGCCAGGAGTCATCAGCCTCGATGGCACCCCTTGAGGAAGCGCATCTTAGCGGTTATGGCGAACTCCATCGCCATCCCGGCTAGTTCTGAGTCTGGAGTCTATCGCGGCGACGGCCCGCGCGCAATGGAATCATTCTTTTTTTGCAGCAGGCGAAGACGGAGGTGGCGCCTCCGGTGGAGCTTTTCGAACGAGTTTGACGCTTTCAAGTGTGGCATTCCCGTTTGCAAGCACCAGCTCAGCTTTTACAAGATCTCCGGGCCGCAGTCCGCGAAGCTCCGCGGGATTTGCAACCACGTAGGACATTTCCATGGCCGCCATGTAGCCCGGAACCGCATCCTCGTCAATTTCCAGAATGCCCTGGTCGGCATGGATGGCAATCACCGTTCCCTGCACAGGATAGCGCTTCTCCGTTTTCTTCTGGCACCCGGCAGAGAAGAGCGCGGGCATCAGCAAGGCCGCCAACGAAAGGAAGAAAACGCGACGCGAAAAAAAACGGGAAAGAAGCGGCGATTGCATCGCGCGCCCCTTTCGGCCGAAGGTTAATTCGCAGTTCATCGCTGTCCCCGATTTGCCCGCTCACCGTCAGTAATGGAAGCGGTAGCGCACTTGAACGTAGATTTCGCGCGGGTTGAGATAGTGCGTTCCGCCGAAGGTGAAGCTGTTGTCGAGCAGGACGCGGCGATTGGCGACGTTGATTGCGTTCACGGCCACGGAGAATCTCTCTCCGAATTCTTTGCTGAGGGAAAGATCGAACGTTGTGTGCGGTTGGAGGTGGTCATTTGGATCCGGCGGGGAATTGCCATTTGTAAAGCCGGAGGCGTAATACACGTCCGTGGCGGCGAAAGAATGCCACGGCAACGAAAACTGACCGCCGAAGTGAAGGGTGTTGCGCTGATCGTGATCGAGCAGGCCGTAGCCGTCGCCGAAAGAAAAATCGGTGAGCCCGCCGTTGATGTCGCCAAAGCCGAGCGCGAGCTGGTTCGAATAGGTCAGGTACAGTTGCGCGCGGTTTCGAATGCGCGGGGAGCGAAGCGTCAACTCCCAGGCGTTGATGCGCGCACCCTGGATGGTGACCGGGAAAAAAACATTCGAATTGTTGAGGTTGTTGTGGTCGAAAAAATTCTTTGCGCGATTCAAGAAGGTATCCGCGTCGAGAGTCCAGCCCTTCAAAGGAATAGTGACGCCGTATTGATGCTCTTCATCTCTCTCGCCATACAACGGCAGATAGCCGAGTTGCTGCTGATCTTGAATGGCCTCGAGAGTTGGGCCGGAAAGCGTACCGAGGGGAGGGGGCTGATAAAAATGGCCATAAAAGGCTCGAAAGACCCAGTTGATCACAGGAATACGGATGGACATTCCCACGCGAGGGCTGGTGGCGTTCTCGACGATTTCGCCCGAGTAGTGCGTCTGGCGAATGCCGGCACTCAAAGTCAACCAGGAGGTTGCCCTGAGTTCGTCTTCAAGGAAGAGCGAGGTTGTGCTTCCTAAGGGGCTCTCATTCAGGGGAGGGATCACAGTGCCGCTTCCATCATTGTAGATCACAGCAAAAGATTGATTGTCGGCTTGTGCGAAGGCGTACATGCCCGCCCGGAGGTTGTTGCGCTGCTTCACCCAACTGATGGTGGCCTGGCCACCGCCGTAATTCGAAGAGAGCCGTTGCGTCGCGGCACTGGGAATGTCGTTGGGATCGCTTTCATAATTGGCGTCGTTGTAATGAAAAAACGGAGAAACGGTCATCACCAAGCCGGGGCTAAAGGTTCGAACCCAGGAGAAGATGAAATAGGCATCCTTCTCGATGTTGACATCATGCAAGTACGTGCCCGGATCCACGTTCGGGTCGTTGGGATCGAAGGGAACCTGATAGAAGTCGCGGCGCACCTGGGCGACCACGCGGAACTGGTCGTTTGGATCGGGGTTGTAAATCAGCGAAGTGAAGCCGCCGACGCCGTTTGCGGCGTCATGTATCACCTGTGAGGTGGGCGTCTGCAGGCCGAGATTGGTGCGGTTTCCGTCCACGCTGGCATAGTAGGCGAATTTGTTGGAATGGCCGCCGAAATTGAGCTGATTGTCGGTTTGATAGAAGTTGCCGAAACCAAGAAGGAGTTCTGCGTCGTTGTCACTTTCGAATCCAGTGCGCGGTGCGACGTTGAAGATGCCATAGGTGCGGTCTCCAAAATCGGCAGCGTAGCTCCCGCGCTGCATCTCGATGGCGTCAATATTCTTGGGGTCTATTTGAGGGCCCACGTTGCTGGCGATATTGGTGTTGGGTATGGGAACACCGTCAATCAACCAACTGACCTGGTGACCGCCACGGACGTGCAGCTGATCGTGAGTAAAATAGGCGCCCGGAACATAGTTGGTAATCATGGCCAGGCTGTTGGCGCGGGTTGCGCCGGGAGTCTGTTCGATGGTCTCACGTTCGACTAGAGTCGTGGGGGTGACGGTCTGCATCTGCACGGGTGAAGTCTCCGCGGAGACCGTGACGGACTGGGCTTGTGCGGCAACAGCAAGCTCGACGTGAAGAATGGGCGCGGTTCCGGACAGGACGGTAACGCTCTGTTCCGCGGGCTGGAATCCATTCTGCTTGACGCGCACGACGTACTGGCCGAGTGGGACGGCATCAAAATGAAACTCACCGTTTGCGTCCGTTAGAGCGGTTTGCTTATAGCCGGAATCATTCGCCGTCAGGATCACGGAGACTCCGACAATCGGACGATGCTGCTGATCATGAACGATTCCCCTGACGGTCCCGAACACCGTGGCAAAAGCCGACGCCGTTGGAATCAAAAACAGAACGAACCACATGCAAGCTTTTCGCATGAAAATTTTTCTCCAGGAAAATGACGAGCTGCGCGAGGCGCGAGCCGCCGCGCAGGCTGATGCGTTCGAGTGGAGTTCCCGGATTTAACGGACTGCGCGAATACTTCGAGGAGGGGGATAGGCAGGATCGGAAAAAAGAGAAAGACGGGAAAATGTCGCGCGAACAACCGGGTCAAGAGCGTCACCCGGCCCTGCCAACACTGCTGGAAGCGGCAAGAGAAAGATTTGCGAGGAAACGGCAAACCGATCCGGACTATGGCAGCAGGAAAGTGAGCAGGCTCCCATGCGGCTCATATCATGGCCGCAATCGCCAGTCGTGGATTTATCCTCGCCTGAGGCGCCATGGTGCATGTGCATGGGACACATTCCGTTGATGCAACATGCCGGAAAGGAATTGTTCCACGCGGCGGCAGCCATAGGAGCGTACAGAAACGCCACTGCCAGAAGGCAGAAGATCGCAGCGGCGCGATGAGACCGGGAGTAATTCGAAGCGTTCACTTGGTCACAGGATACGGGATTTGTTGCCGAAAGGATGATACGTCATTTGCTACCTTGTTGCATCCGAAGAAGTAAGCCGCGCCAGGGATCAAGCTCCGGCGGATGAGATCGGCGGGCAATCTTGACTTGCGAGGCGGCGCGTCGCAGACTCAATTCATGGCACATATTTATTTGACGTTTGACTTTGGCACTGACGAGGAAAAAGCACAGCAAGCGCGGCACAGGCTGGAAGGATGGAAACAGGCATTCCGGCTGGACAAAAAACTGACGTACAAATTCGACCGAAGCGACGGTGCTGACGCCGAAGCCCATCCCGAAGAGGAGAAAAAAAAGGAATCAGCGAAGAAAGGGAAAGCGAAGAGCGCAAAAGGCAACAAGCTCGAGGAGGCGGCAGCAGAGGCGGAAAAGATCAAGCTGCTGATCCGGCTGGCCTTTTCAAGCCACGAGAAATTGACCGAACAACGCTGGGTCGATCGCATTCCGACGGAGGAACCCTTCAAGGAAGCCGCTCCAGAGGCCGTACGAGAAGGGCAGCCTGCTTTTGAGGACGTAGAAGCGAGGTTTGAAGTCCTGGATTGACGCGTGCCCCGGGTTCGTACTTTACCCGTATACCTTACCCATGTACTTCACTCAAAATGCCCGCGGTTCGGTATAATTGCGAGTAAGCGAGGTCCGGGCTTTCACTTCCGATTCGAGGTCGCGCCGCATGGCCGTACAGACACGCCCGAAGGCCGCAAAGGTTGAAATTGAGAAAGCCGAAGAGCACGCCGGGCTCAGCAATGAGACCCTCATCCGCATTTACCGGATGATGTATTTGTCTCGCCGTTTGGACGACAAGGAAATCCAGCTCAAGCGGCAAAACAAGATATTCTTCCAGATCTCGAGCGCCGGCCACGAAGCGGTGACGGCGGCCATGGGGTTGCTTCTTCGCCCGGGGATTGATTGGATCTTTCCGTACTACCGCGACCGCGCGCTGTGCCTGATGCTGGGAGTTACGCCGCTGGGCACTTTGCTGCAGGCTGTCGGAGCCAAGGACGATCCAAGCTCCGGCGGACGGCAGATGCCTTCGCACTGGGGCGATCCGAAACTCAACATTGTGAGCCGGTCCTCCTGCACCGGGACGCAATTCGTGCAGGCGGTGGGGGCAGCGGAAGCAACGCTCTATTACGAAGAGCATCCGCGAGCGCTGGGAGAAGCGAAAATGGCCCCGCTGGGAAACCTGGCGAGGCACGAACGCGACGAAATCGTGTACGTTTCCGGCGGGGACGGGGCGACGAGCGAGGGAGAGTTCTGGGAATCGCTGAATGCGGCGTGCGCCAAGAAACTGCCGCTCATGTACCTGATTGAAGACAACGGCTACGCGATCTCCGTACCGGTCGAGGTGCAGACTGCAGGGGGCAGCATTTCCAAGCTGGTGGGCGACTTTCCCGGCTTGTACGTCGCTGAATGCGATGGGACGGACGTGCTCCAAAGTTACGCGGCCTGCCAGAAGGCCGTGGATTATTGCCGCGAGCGGCAAGGGCCCGCTCTTGTACACACGCATGTGGTGAGGCCTTACTCGCACTCGCTTTCCGACGACGAGAAGCTCTACAAATCTCCGGAAGAACGCGAAACGGAGGCGCATCGAGATCCTCTTTCAAAGTTCTCACTGTTCCTAGTTCGCGAACGAATTCTGGACCAGAAGGAAATCGAACGTTTGGAAGCTGAGGTGGACCGGGAAGTTCGCGAGGCGGGGGACGAGGCGCTGGCTGCCGAGGCGCCCGGCGTGCACTCGGTGGGGCGGTACGTTTATTCGGAGGAAGTGGACCCAACCTCGGCGGCGTTCGAGGCGCAGCCACGATTCCACGGCGCCCCGAAGACGATGGTAGAGATGGTGGCAGCGACGCTCAGCGATGAAATGTCGCGCGACGAGCGGATCACTGTTTTCGGGGAGGACGTGGCCGACGCGAGCCGCGAGGAGAATTTGAAGGAAGTGAAAGGCAAAGGTGGCGTGTTCAAAGCGACGTCCGGTTTGCAACGCAAATATGGCTCTAGCCGGGTGTTCAACACGCCGCTGGCGGAAGCGAGCATCGTGGGGCGCGCGATCGGGATGGCAACGCGGGGGTTGAAGCCGGTTGCGGAAGTCCAGTTTTTCGATTACCTGTGGCCTGCCATGATGCAGATTCGCAGCGAGCTGTGCCTGATGCGGTGGCGGTCGAACGGAACGTTCAAGTGCCCGGCGGTGATCCGCATACCCATCGGCGGATATTTGACGGGCGGAGCCGTCTACCACAGCCAGAGCGGAGAAGTGATCTTCACGCATTTGCCGGGGCTTCGGGTAGTCATGCCTTCGACGGCGCTGGATGTGGCGGGACTGCTGCGGACGGCAATTCGCTGCGACGATCCCGTGATGTTCCTTGAACACAAGCACCTTTACCGACAACCGTACAATCGTTCGGAATATCCCGGTCCGGACTTCACGATTCCGTTCGGCAGAGCGCGAGTGGTGAAAGAAGGCTCGGACGTCAGCGTCGTCACCTATGGGGCGTTTGTGCACCGCGCGGAAGTGGCGGCGGCGCAGCTCGAGCGCGAAGGAATTTCCGCGGAGATTTTGGACTTGAGATCACTTTCGCCGTATGACTGGGACGCGATTTCGGCGACGGTTTGCAAGACGCACCGCGTGATCGTGGCTTATGAGGATATGTTGAGCTGGGGATATGGCGCGGAGATCGCGGCGCGGATCGCGGACGAGCATTTCGGAGAGCTGGACGCGCCGGTGAGGCGCGTGGCCGCGCAGGATGTTTTTTGCGCGTACCAGCCGAAGCTCGAGGACGTGATTTTGCCACAGACAAATCAGCTCGTCGAATCGGTCAAACTCCTCCTCGAGTATTAGCGAACGCCGGAATTGGCATTGCGCTGACGTTACCCTGGGTGTAGTTTTCCATCTGCGTTTGAAATTCAAAAAAACTGGACGATCCAACGTGAGAAGAGAAACAAGTTCTCAGAATTTCGCTAAACCCTGGCGGGACCCCTGGCTGCTCGTCGCAGGCGCCGGCGCGATTGTGGCGCTGACGGCCGCGGCCGTGACCGGGGTGATCCATCTTTCCAAGGGAAAAGGACAGGCGGACAATACTGCGCCTGGATTTACGCTGAGGGACCAACGAGGCCGGCTGACCTCGCTCGCCGAATTCCGGGGCAAAGTGGTTGTGCTGACTTTTATCGATCCGGAATGCACGCAACTCTGTCCGTTGACGACACAGAGTATGGTCGAGGCGGTAAAACTTCTCGGGCCAGGCGCCGCGTCGGAGGTGCAACTGCTCGGTGTGGACGCGAATCCGGACAAGACGAAGATCACCGACGTAGCGCAATACACACACACGCACGAACTCGAAGGGCGATGGCGATTTTTGACCGGTTCGCGCGCGCAACTCGAGCGGATTTGGCACAGCTACCACGTTTATGTAGCCGTGGTGCACAACGACATCCAACATACTGCTGTTGTCTTCCTGATCGACGGGAAGGGCAAAGAGCGCAGCCTGAATAGCACTCCGATGAGCTACGCAGCAGTTGGCGATCAGGCCCATGCTCTTGCCGCGGGAATCGCACGCCTGCTCCCGGACCACCCGGCCGTTCCGGCTCCAAGGCAGACGCCAGAGGTGGAGGAGGCTCCGCTTAGACCGGACGAAACAGTGGAACTGACAGACCTTGGTCCAAAGCAGCGGACGGTGGCTTTTGGTGGCGCGCATGCGCATCTGGTCGTTTTTTTCGCGGATTGGCTTGGACAAGTTTCTGACTTGTCGAAGAACCTTGGCGAGCTCGACAGTTACGCCGAGCTGGCCAGGAAGCACGGCTGGCCAACCCCGGTCGCCGTGGATGAGCTGACTACCGAGCCATCGCCGGCTGAGGCGAAGCAAGGGCTCATCCCACTTGCGGCAAAACTTCGAACTCCCATTGTCGAAGATGCGAGCGGCAGACTCGCTGACGGCTACCATGTGGAGGACCTGCCTTGGTTCGTACTGAGCTCTCCTTCAGGCAAAATTCTGTGGCATCACGACGGCTGGATTTCCCGTGCCGACCTCGTACGGGAGACGCGCGCGGCTCTTTCGAATGCGAATCGCGTGAAATCCTGATTGGTGTTTGCCCCCCGAATCGAAACCCTTGGGCCGCTTCCGGCTGAATAAGAGCCAAGCGATTCGTGGGGGCGACATGGAACCTCCCTCCGCCACCGGTCGCTTTCGATGGAAGAGCATTCTCACTTGTTCTTATGCAGTCAGGCTCCTATGCTTGTATGTATTATGAGAAACCAAAACTCATACTACACTTGGCTACTTACGGGGCTGGCACTTGCAATTGCCAGCCTGCTTCTGCCCCAATCTACACTGGCCGAGAACATCAGCGAGACTGCCAAGGCTGGCTCCTACTCCGTGACCCTCAAGGTCCTTCCAGCCGAGTCCTTCCGCGGCCCGAAAGCCGAAATGACCCGGGACGCCGGCGCCCAGGCGAATCTGGTCACGGGACCGGACCATCCGAACCATCACATGGTCGCTTTCATCTCCCAGGACGGAAAGCCGGTGGAAAGCGCCGAAGTGAAGATCAGCTACAAACTGCTGAGCTCCAAAGAGGAGACCTGGACAAAGTTGCCCGTGGTGCGGATGCACGTGACTGGTAAGGGGCTCGGAACTACCCACTATGGAAACAACGTAAGACTCGATCCAGGCCACTACGAGGCTCGCGTTTCGGTGAACGGCAAGGATACTGCGACGTTCCAGTTTTCAGTGCAGGGCTAAATCCGTGCGGGCTGGGGGACGAAAAGGCCCCCAAATGTTTTTGGCTGGGAAGGCCTCTCGAGATCGAGGAAACTTTCCGTGTGGGCGAATCGTATTGCAGAATAGAGAGCGGGAGAAGTCTGCCCTGGGAGGAAACTATGGTCTGCCCATCATGCCAAAGAAATATCGCGGAAGGATCACGCTTTTGCTACAACTGCGGCGCACGGCAAGCGGTTGGCACCGCGCCGGACATGGCTTCGGTGACCGGAGGGCCGCGGAAGCTGATGCGGTCGAGCGTGGATAAGAAGCTCGGAGGAGTCTGCGCCGGGCTGGCGGATTATTTCGATTTGGACGCGACGATTATTCGTCTCGTCTGGCTGCTTTCGGTACTCTTTGCCGGCACCGGGATCCTGGTTTACGTGATCTTGTGGATTGTTTTGCCGCTGGCACCGTATCCTGTCCCGACAGCAGTTTCAGCTCCTGCGCCGCCGAACACCCCGACTACGGTCGCGCCATAAGATTGAGAGAACGGGGGTGCGACGATCTCGCGCCCCTCGCAAATCTTCATTTGCTGTTGTCGCAACCTGCGCTAGTTCCGTGCGCCCCTTGGCGCTTTTGGCCTGCCTCCGCTTTCTCGAAGCAAGATGTGATCCACTGAAACCATACCGGCTCCGATCGCAGCCACAGCGAAGCAAGCCACCGCCAAAGACAGCGGGAATTCGTAAATGTGCACTGCAAGAATCCCCCCGCCGCTGTGCACTTTCCAGATGGCCACGGCCATTTCTATGGCAAGAAGCAGGCTGGCCCATCGCGTGAATAGGCCAATGATCAAAAGGGCGCCCCCAAAGGTTTCGAGAACGCCCGAGACATAGACAAAATAGGAAGGCAGCCCGTGCTGCACGAAAAACGCTTGCAATGGGGCAGAGTTCTTGGCGAGCTTGGGATAACCGTGGGTGAGGAAAATGATTCCGAGCGCAACTCTCAACAGAAGAAGGGCGAGCGGCTGCAGCGAATTCAAGAATTTCATGCGTTCTCCTGGGTGAATTGCCGCACGCTTCGGGCGGCGGTGCAGCATTTTACCAAAAATCAGAGGGAGACTGCGCCGGCCTCGGAACGTCCCGGGATTCAGGTACAATCGTCTGTTCGAGAGAGCGGGCAAGCGAGAGAGTTCTTGCGCACCGCATCTGACGAGATGGCCGAGGCCTGGAGATGAAACGCAAGCTGCTGGTGGCAGTGCCGCTGTTGTGTCTTGTGGCGCTGGCCGCGTGGATATTCCGGCCCAAGCGCGAACCCCAAGGCGAAGCCTACGTGAGTGGACAGAGCTTGCCCCTCCTGAGCAGCGTGGCGCAAGTGCGGCAGGATCTCGGAATGTTGCACTATGGCGACCGAGTGGACACGCTGGCGCACCGGAACGGCTATGTGAAGGTGCGAGCGGCTTCCGGCGCGATTGGCTGGGTGGACGGGCGCTCGCTGATGGAACCAACGATTTGGCACCGCAGCGAGGAGTTGTTGAAACAGGTGGAAGGTTTGCCGGTCCAGGCCCGGGGTAAGACCAAGGTGCCTACGAATTTGCGTGTGGCTCCGGGACGCACTTCGGGGCGGCTCTATCAATTTACCCGCGGCGTTCCCGTCGAGGTTGTGGGAAGAGCGGTCGCGAACTGGGTGCAGGTCAGCGACGACCGAGAACCCGAGGACGCGCCCAAGGAAACAAAAAAAGAAGATTGGTTTCTGGTGCGCGCGATTGCTACCCGTCCGCCCGGCGAAAGCGCGGCACGTGGAGGCGTCCCCTCGGAAACGACGGAGCCGGGGGACCAGTCCGTCCCAATCGCCGGTTGGGTGGTGGCGCGGTTCGTGGAACTGGAAGTGCCCGACGCGATTCGGGAGGGCTCGAACGCAGCGAATCTGCGGCCCATTGCGTGGTTTGAGCTGAACCGCGTTCCCGATCCCTCAGGCGACAAGCCGCAGTATTTGCTGGCGGCGGCACGCGGACCGGAGGGACAGCCTTGCGACTTCACGAACTTGCGGGTCTATACCTGGAACGGAAGAAGGTCGCGTTACGAAACTGCTTTCATTGACAACGACATTTGTGGGAAACTGCCCATCCTCGTGAGCAAGAATGCCGAGGGACAGCCCGAGTTTCGTTTTCACCTGATGGACACGGGCGAAGAGCGAGGCTATCGGTTGATCCAAACCGTAGTCCGCCGTATTCGAGATGACCGGGAAGGAGCAGGAAACAAACCCTCAACACACAAGACCCGCTGAGAGAAGCACTCGAGCAAGAACTCTCCGGCTGCATTTTTTCTAAAAATCAAATTCCGGAAAACACTTGGGTCATGACACTGCACATCAACGAAGCGGAAGTGCGTTCTCTTTTCAACATGGAATTGGCGCTGGAATGCGTGGAAGAGATTTCGCGCAAGCAATCCACCGGCGAAGTTGTTGTTCATGCGCGGAGGAGGTTTGAACTGCCGCATGGCGGTTTTTTCCACTACATGGCGGCGGCGGATGATACGTCCGGCCACGTGGCCATGAAGCAGTACACCTATGTTCGAGGGCAACTGAAATTTCTTGTGCCGCTGTACGATATGGCAACGGGAGATTTGCTGGCGCAGATCGAAGCGGACTATTTGGGACAATTGCGGACGGGAGCAGCCTCGGGCGTCGCGACGAAGTATCTTGCGCGAGAGGATGCCCGGACGGCGGCGATCATCGGGACCGGCGGGCAGGCGCGCGCGCAGCTCGAGGCGGTTGCCGCAGTGCGGAAGCTGGTATCTGCAAGGGTGTATGGACGCGACCCGGGGCGGCGGGACATTTTCGCCAAGGAAATGTCAGAGCGGCTGGGAATTCCTGTGGACGCACCGGCATCTCCGGCAGCGGCTGTGCGCGGGGCGGATATTGTGTGCACGGCGACGACCTCCGCGTCGCCCGTTGTGTGCGGCGCGGATTTAGCGGTGGGAACACATGTTAATGCGATCGGCGCAAATCACGCACATAAACGTGAGTTGGACGACGAAGCAATTGCCAGAGCGGGCGCAATTTTTGTGGATTCGATCGAACAGTCGCGCCAGGAAGCAGGCGACCTGATTTTGGGATTCCATGGAGACGAAGCGCGATGGAGCGGCATTCACGAGCTGGCTCAGCTGGTGGGAGGCAAGATTCCAGGCAGGACAAGCGATTCGCAAATCACGCTGTTCAAGTCCAACGGAATCGCTTCCTGGGACCTGGCTTCCGCGGTGAAGATTTTCGCGCTTGCTAAGGAGCAAGGACTGGGTCGCCCCTTGCCCCTTTGGCAGCGGACGTTATAGAACATTGGCGGGCGCGGATGCCCGTGGAGTTATCCTAGGTCCAAGACAATCCCTGCATGAAGACGCTTCCCGATTACCTGCGCAAAGGAATGAAGCTCGTGATCGTGGGATGTAATCCCAGCGAGTCGTCGGTGCGCGCGGGCCACTATTACTCCGGAAGGGGCAATCAGTTCTGGCCGATGCTTCACAAGAGCGGCGTGGTGCCGGAGCCTCTGGAATATCGCGACGATAAGCGCATCATCGAATTCGGGATCGGGCTCACGGATCTGGTCAAGAAGCCGACAAAGGGAATCGAAGAGCTCACGCGCCAGGATTTTGCCGAGGGCCGCATCGTGCTTTCGCAAAAGCTCGAGGAATTCACCCCGCGAGTGGTCGCGTTCAACGGGAAATCGGTCTATGAGCAATTCGCGCAGCGCGTGTGCAAGTACGGGCTGCAAGTGGAGCGTCTGTACGGCGCGCGGATCTACGTGCTGCCCTCGTCCAGCGGACAAAACGCGCAGGAGCACAAGGAAAAGCTGCTACACTTTCGAAAACTGGCGCAGCTCGTTCGCAAAACGGAAAAGTCCAAGGAACGCTTGGAAGCTCCGCAAGCTTGATCTGTTTCAATTACAGACGACTTGACGTTTTCCTCGCTTGCGGCTTTACTGAGTCTGCTCCAAGCGGATTATGACCAACGTCTCCGCAACACCAGCGCCCGCGCTCCTGGAAAACCGGCACGGCAGCGTCATCACCCTTGTGATGAACCGGCCGGACAGGTTGAACGCGCTCAACAATGATCTGGCAACGGCTCTGAATGCAGCGTTGGGCCGAGCGGCCCAGGACGATTCGGTTCACGTCGTGGTTCTGACAGGGGCGGGCAGAGCTTTCTGCGCCGGGGGCGATCTTGCGGCGATCGGCAGGGGCCGTGAAGCGGGAGACGTCTCGCAGCTCGAACCCATCCTTCGCGCGGGAATGGCGGCGGTGCTCAAGATGCGCACAATGCCGCAGCCGGTGATTGCGGCGGTGAATGGCCCGGCTGCCGGTGCCGGGATGAATATTGCTTTGGCGGCGGACATCCGCATTTCCGCCGAAGAGGCGGTCTTTGGCCAAAACTTTGCAAAAGTAGGGCTGTATCCCGATTATGGCGGGACTTTCTTCCTCCCAGAGCTTGCCGGGCCGTCGAAAGCCGCGGAACTCTTTTATACCGGCGAAATGATTGACGCGCGGACGGCGCTACAGCTCGGCATCATCAATCACGTTGTGCCCGCCGCGCTATTGGCAACAGAAGTGAAAGCTCTTGCCGAGAAAATCGCGCAGGGGCCGCAAGTTGCGATTCGCGGGGTGAAGCGCGTGCTGTTCACGAACCAGCGAGAAGCGTTGGAACGGGCGTTGGAGGCGGAGGTCGAGCAACAAATGAAATGCTTCGCTTCCGAGGATTGCCTCGAAGGAATCAAGGCGTTTTTGGAAAAGCGCACGCCCCATTTTCAAGGACGGTAAAAAATCACCATGCCGAATTTCGATGATCTGGAGATAACCGTTGCGGAACTGAAGAAACAACTCGACAGCGGCGAAAAGCTGCTACTCATTGACGTGCGCGAGCCGTGGGAACACCAGATTTGCCGCATCGAGGGTGCCAAGCTGATTCCCATGAGGACCATTCCCGCGAATTTTCAGTCGCTCGACGTGGAAGAAACCGTCATTTGCTATTGCCATCACGGTCAACGAAGCCTGGACGTGGCCATGTGGTTGCGCGGGCAGGGTGTGGAGAGCGCCAAATCCCTTGCGGGCGGAATCGAGCGATGGGCCGTGGACGTGGATCCGCGAGTGCCCCGGTATTAGCACGGGATTTTTTCTGCCGCCGCCTTTTTGCCTTTCTTCAGGGAATCCCATTCAGCCGCTGTGCGCGTCTGGAGAGTTACAGATGGAAGTAAAAACGATCGGAGTGATCGGCGCCGGGACAATGGGGCGCGGGATCGCTTATGCCGCGGCGCTCGGCGGGTATCGAACTGTGCTCGAAGACGTCATGCCGGAAATGCTCGCCAAAGGATTGGCCTGGATCCGGCAGGCATTCGAGGAGGGCGTGCAACGGGGAAAGGTGGCCTTGGAAGATCGCGACGCGGCACTCCCGCGCATTGAGACGTCTTCGACCGTCGAAGCCGTCTGCCGGGAAGCCGATTTCCTGATCGAAGCAGTGCCCGAAGAGATGGAGCTGAAATTGGAACTGTTTACGCTGTTCGATAAATTTGCCAAGCCGAAGGCCGTGCTCGCGAGCAACACGTCGTCTCTCTCCATCTCAGAAATGGCGGAAATGACTTATCGGCCGGAACTCTGCGTGGGGATGCACTTTTTTAATCCTGTGCCGAAAATGCGGATGATCGAAATTGTCCGCGCGCGAAAAACCTCGGAGGAAACGATCGCCACCTGCCGCGAAGTGGGACGGCGAATGGGGAAAGAAGTCGTGGTGGTGAAGGAATCGCCGGGATTCCTGACGACTCGAATCAACGCGCTGATTGGCAACGAAGCGTTTGCCATGCTCGAAGCGGGCATCGCTTCCGCCGAAGACATTGACAAAGCACTGAAACTCGGCCTGAATCATCCGATGGGGCCATTTGAGCTGGTTGATCTGGTCGGTCTGGACGTCCGGTTGGGCATCCTTGAATATCTGCATTCAACTCTTGGCGAAAAGTACCGGCCCAACGTGCTGCTGCGGAGACTGGTGGAAGAAGGCCGCCTGGGGCGCAAATCCGGGCGCGGCGTTTATGATTACCCGGAACACCCCAACCCACCGAAATCCTCCGAATCTTGAGTGCAAGATTTTCCTGCCTCCTCGTTCTAATCCTTGAGCGGGAAACCTGACTGGACCACCTCCGCATCCAGGCTGATGTCCCCGCACATCCGAGTAGATCCGTCCTTTGAGGAGGGCGCACCATGCGCATTTCGAAGATCCTGGCTGTTTTTCTGTCCATTTGTCTGGCCGTTCCTCTGGTTGTGCTGCCCGACGAACCACCCGATGCGCACCTGAAGACGGTTGCGGTCGCGGCATTCAAGAACGGGCTCTCTTTTGTTATCCGGCAAGGCGACGTGCAGCTCGAGAACAGTACGGGAAGAATTTCTGCCATTCCGGAAGCCACGCTGGGAACACTGTGGATCGCTCCCAACGAACCAGGCACGTCGCTCGAGGAGGTGATCGCCTATCGGTACAAAGTGAGCGGGGAGCGCAGCCTCACATCGCTCGCAAGCGTTTTGCTTGCCAATGCCGGAAAAACGGTAACCGTGAATTACAACAACAAAGAATTCACGGGAGAGATTGTTGGCTTGCGCGAAAGCGAGATGCCTGCACCTGAACCTCAGCCTTTATCCTTTTCCGAAGGCCAGCCCGGATACTCTTTCTCTTCCAACCCTCCGGCGCACGCGGCGCCCGAGTATCTGCTGCTGAAGTCCGAAGGAAAGCTTTTGGCTTTGCACCTTTCCGCGATCCAGGAGGCCTATTTGCCCTCCGATGCGGTTCTGCAGGAAAAGCAGGAAGAAGAGCGCCGTGCGATGCGCTTCAAGATCAAAGGCGCCGGGTCACACACCGGCTTGACGATGGGATATCTCGAGCATGGACTCGGGTGGACGCCGTCGTACATGATTTCCCTCCAGGACGACAATACGGCGAAAATTACCATGCAAGCTGTGCTGACGGATGATGCAGAGGATTTGAACGGAGCCGATGTATTCTTCGTGGTCGGCGTGCCGAATTTCTCGTACTCCAGCACCCTTTCTCCAATGGCCATGCAAGAGACCTTGCTGCAATTCATGAAAGACGCGGAAAGCCGCGACGCCCGCCGAAACTCTTTGTATTCCAACGCCATTGCAGGCCAATTGGTGGCCGATGAAGTCAGCATCGCTTCCGCCCCAAGTTTTGCCACGACGGTCGCGGAGCTCTCGGGAGCGCCGGAAGAAGACCTCTTTCTCTATACGCGATCGGGAGTCACGTTGGCTCGCGGCGAGCGCGCAATGTTCAACGTCTTTTCCGGCGATGTGAGCTACGAGCACATCTACGAATGGGAGGTGCAGGATCAGACCCGCGTGGATGGCTTCGGCAACGTGGTGCAGCCCAATTACAATGCGAATTCGCCGGACACCGCAAACGTCAACAATATTTGGCACTGCATTCGCTTGAAAAACTCGACGAAATTCCCCTGGACCAGCGCGCCGGCCATGGTCATCTCCGGCACGCGGCCCATTTCTCAAGACACTCTTCCGTACACGCCCAAAGCGGCGGGCTCTGATTTGAAAATCACCATCGCCACCGATATTCGTTCTACCCATGAAGAACGAGAAATCGCGCGGCAGCAAAATGTAGAGCGACGGCGGGGCTACAACTACGATCTGGTCACCGTCGAGGGAACGCTGAAAGCAAAAAACTACAAGAGTAAGGAAGTTCGGCTCAAGATCGGCAAGACCCTGCGGGGGGAAGTGGAATCGCAAACTGATGGAGGAAAAGCCGTAAAATTGGGCGAAGCGATCCAAACAGACAACCCGATGTCTCGGCTCACTTGGGAGATCACGCTCAAGCCGGAAGAAGCCCGTACGATTACTTATCGCTACAAAATTTGGGTTCGCGTTTGAAGAATCGGAGCTGAATACCGGCGTTTCCGCGCCCCGCGTCAGTCCACTCCGTGTATGATGGCCAGTGGACGAATGCGGACGGAAACTTTGGACAAGTCGAAAAGTCTCGACAGCAGAATTTTGATCCAGCAGGGCGACATCACGGAAATGGACGTGGACGCCATCGTGAACGCCGCGAACAACGACTTGATGCTTGGCGCTGGAGTTGCGGGCGCGATTCGCCGCAAGGGCGGGGAGGCGATCCAGGAGGAGTGCAATCGCATTGGCACGATTCCCGTCGGCTACGCGGCGATAACCGGCGGGGGATCCTTGAAATCACGCCATGTGATTCACGCTGCCAGCATGAGTTTGCGCGGGATTCGCACGAGCGCGAAAACGCTGCGCACTTCCACGGCACATTCGCTGCGTCTCGCCGCGGAGCGCGGGCTGCAGACCATCGCATTTCCTGCCATTGGAACGGGCGTTTCCGGCTTTCCGGTGGACGAGTGCGCAGAAATCATGCTCAGAGAAGCGGCCGAGCATCTCGGCGGAGAAACTTCCATCGAAACCGTGTACTTCGTGCTCTTTGACGAAGTTGCGTGCAAAATCTTCTCCAGCACCTGGAAGCGCCTGCAAGCGGAAGTCTCCTGAATCCGAGCTTCCCGGCCATCGCTTGGCCCGCGGCACGGCTAAACGACCTGCAATTCATCCCCAAGTTGCCAGGAACGCCTATTTTCCACAGCCGGTTGCATGCCGAAAAAAAAGTTCTTGACATCTATACTGTGTAACACATAGTATGTGGTACATACTATGCAGGACACTGTACATGACTTTTGATTCCAACACGTTTGAAAACCTTCGCCTGGAACTTCGCCGGGGTTCGCTGGTCCTGGCCGTGCTCGCACAGCTTCGCACCGAGCAGTATGGCTACACGCTTCGCAAGGCTCTCGCCGAGCACGGCATGGCGATTGATGAAGGAACTCTCTATCCGCTCCTGCGCCGCCTGGAAGCCCAGGGGCTGCTGGTGAGCGAGTGGCGCGAGGAAGAGAAGCGCAACAAGCGTTTTTACAAGCTTTCCGGCGATGGGAAGCAGATTTTGAAACAACTCCTGTCGGAGTGGAAGAGTATCGATTCCTCTCTCAATGGAATCATGAAAGGGTGACGTCATGGAACTTCTTGAACGCTATCTGCAAGCCGTGAAGTTTTGGCTGCCGAAGAAACAGCAGGACGACATTCTGGCGGAATTGAAGGAAGACATCGCATCGGAGATCGAGGAGAAAGAGACTGGTCTGGGCCGCAAGATGACCGGAGCGGAAATCGAAGCGCTGCTCAAGAAAAGAGGCCGGCCGATGATGGTGGCCATGCGCTTCCGGCCCAAGGGTTACCTCATTGGGCCAACGCTCTATCCGATGTACACGCTGGTCTTGAAGATCGCGATTTTGTGCTACGTCGTGCCGTGGGCCCTGGCGGGATTGGTTTTGCTGTTTTTTGGCAGTTCGCACCCACTTGGTGAAGTCGTTGGCGGGTTATGGGGCTCTCTCTGGGGAACGTTGGCGTTCCAGTTCTCCATCATCACCCTCGTTTTCGCGGCGCTCGAGCAGTGCAATGCGAAAGGCGGATATCTGGAAAACTGGAATCCCGGTGCTCTGCCGAAAGTGCGCCCCGCGCGCGACCCGTACCGCGTCGCTCGAACGGGAAGCCTGGTGGAGATTGTGATGAGCCTGATTTTTCTGGCGTGGTGGATCAAGATGCCGCAGGGATTTCCCTTCGCCTGGGGGCTCGACAAGGCGGGTATCCATTGGGCATGGGGTTCCGTGTGGCAGGATTTTCACCATCACTTCTTCTACCTGGTGATCGTACTCACGCTCATCAACGTGTGCGTTGCGGTCGTAAACCTCATTCGCCCGTACTGGACGAGGCCCACCCTAGTCATTCGGGGAACCATCAATGCCAGCGTCGCGACGATGGCCTACTTCGTGGTTCGCGCGCATTGGCCGGAGATGAAATCGGAGTGGATTCTCCTGACAGGTACTCATCCGGCGGTCGCCCAGGCCGAGATGTTGTCCCGCTGGACCAATCTGAGTATCTATTCTGCGCTGGCCATCTCGACGGTCGTTGCGGGCATCCAGGCGCTCGTGGAATACGTGCGCGCAATCCTGTGGAGAAATTCTGGATCGAAACTGAAGGCAGCTGCCGCGCTGGTTCTGGTTGCGGCAAGCCTGGGAGCTTCGGGTACAAAAGCCTTCCCCACAGAAGGAACGACCCGGAATACCGCATATTCCGCGCAGCTCGCGAAGATGTCCCTCCCGGCATTTACGGGTGAAGCGGCTTTGTCCGTGCGCAAGGATTTTGAAATTACGTTCACGTTCGAAACGAACGAAAGCTGGCGCGTGAAACTGGAGTTCCAGCCGGATTGTGAAGCTCACGGCTTTCTCGGAAGGTTCCTGTCCGGCTTGAATCGCGTCATCTAAATGAAGAAACGCGCAAAACGCGTACGCTTGATTCTGGAGCGATGGTGCTTAGGGCTGAGGGGGCCTCTTTAGTTTTGGACGGCTGTCGTCCGCGGCAGGAGTCGCTTGAGCCTTGGGATCCGCGCCTGTAGTCGCTTTTGTTGCCCCGCCTGCGGCCGACTGAATTCCTCCCTCGGAGTACGGCTTCTTTAGAAGAGCATCCGCCACCTCCTGGGCTCCACTGGTGTTATCGTTGGTCTGTTTCGCCTTGCTGTACTCATTGACGGCGCGGGCGCGCTGTCCAAGCAGGTCGAAGATTTTGCCCAGATAGATGTGCCCCCAGACTTCTGTCCACTTTTCCGAAGGTTCCGGTACCGCTTCCAGTGCTTCCTTGAAGGCGTTCGCCGCGGCGTTGTAATTTTTCTGATAGAAAAACGCTTCGCCCATGCGGAAATTTGCAAGCGGCCGGCCGGGCTGAATCTGCAAAGCGCGCTGATATTGCTGAATCGCGTCGTAGTATTTTCCCTGCTCGGCAAGCTCCTCGCCGAGGGCAATGGCGGCGCGGGCTCTCAGGCTTACGCTGCCTTTCAAGATCACGTTGTTGGGATCGATTTTGATTCCGTTCGGTTTGGGTCTGCCAAACGTCTCCACATCGAAGGGAGTCACGGTTCCAGTCACCTGGATTGTCTTTGTTTCGGGATTACCCTCCGTGTCAATCCGCAATTGCACCGGCATCGAGAAGGTCTCGAGCGGCTGCTTGATTTTCCCGACAACGCGAAATCCTTTTGGCGTGCGGTAGACAACATAATCGAGCGTGAAATCCGGCACTCCCGTGGAATCCAGCCACTGGGCGAAAAATCCCTGAAGATTCGGAGGCGTCTCACCGGGTTTCACTGAAGCTTGCGAAACTTTCTCGGCGAGGGCTTCAAAATCGGCGATGCTGGCGTGATTTTCCGCGAAGTGAAAATAGAAATCGTGAAGCAGGTTCTTGAAAGCGGTGTCGCCCATCTGCGCGCGGAGCATGTGAAAGACCATAGCGCCTTTACTCATCACGATGGAGCGATACTGGCTGGTGTACGGCACCAGGCGGCCTTCCTGCGATATGGGAATCGCGCCTTCGTACATCAACGCCCCAACCGCGAATTCGTCCACCTGCCTCAGCCCTGCTTCCTGCCCAGCGCTCTGTTCGGCATAGAGTGCTTCCGAGTACTGCGCAAGACCGTCGGTAACCCAGACGTCGCTCGGCGATTTCGGCAAAACCTGATTGCCCCACCATTGTGCGGCGACCAGTCGAGAAATGGTTTCATTGCTGGCCCTTGGATCCCAGTAACGCTTGGCAAGAAGCAGCAATCCCGGGCCGGAGAAGTCGCCCACCGTATCGTCGGGTAATTGCGCCAACGTGAACGTGGGATCCGGGAGAGGTCCGAAAAGATCGGAAAACGTCGTGACCGCGCGCGCAACGTCATTCGCAAAACCCCCGGCCGTCGCAGATTCCGAACGGGGAGCGTAAATTGAAACGCTGATGCCCTCAGCTTGCTGGGGGTTCAGTTGCAGGCTGCCGGCCACGAAAGAACCGTTGAGTCCTGGCCGGTCACAATGGAATTCATATTGAAGCCGGCCGCTCCCCCCAGCCTTACCTGCCGGCAGCGGCGTCGGCGCTTCCGATTTGCCCGTGCCGGCGACGGCAAAGGTATCCGGAACATTCAGCCGGAAAATACCTGTATAGGCCTGGGTAGGATAAGCGGTGAGAGGAAACCAGCGCGCGGGAAGCAGCAGATAGGCTCCATCGTGAGTGATGGATGCCATGCGCACTCCGGGCACCGGGCTGTTTTCCGCGTTTGCCAGAATCCCGGAGTAATCGAATTCCAGCGTGACTTTTCCGCCGGAAGCGACTTGCGTCGGCAGCGTTACGCTGACCAGCATCGCGTCCGAGGAATCGCGCTCAAACGGCAGCGATTTGCCGTCGGCGGACTTGACCGCCGAAACCGTGAGGTTCGGGTGCAGTTCCACGCGAACGATTCCCGACGCTGCTTGGGCGACAAATTCCACCTTTGCGGTGGCCAAAATGGCCTGGCCGCCGGGGTCGAGCGTCGCCGAGACGTCGTAGTGATCCGCAAGAAAGATACTGGTGACCTGGCCGTGCGCTGCGGGCGCCACAACCAAAACGGACGCGCCTGCGAGAACAAGCAGGCTCCGAGAGAAAGCTGTTCGGCGAAGAGCCATCAGGTGCCTTTCATGCATTTCGAGAGATTATCCTCCTCTATAGGATAGCAGCGGGTCACGAAGCGTTGCCAGATGCCGGTTGAAGCAAAGCCGCAATGGCATCCGCCGCGCGCTCGACGGCGCCGGGCGGACCCAGGCGGCAGCGAACCTCCGCGAGGCCAGCCCGCAGTTCCTCGCGAGCAGCCGGATCCCGGATAAGCCGGAGAATCTCCGCGGCAACGTTTCGCGCGGTAAAGTCATTCTGGATCAACTCCGGGACGGCGCGGCGCCCGGCGATCAGGTTGACCATACTGAAATGCTTGGTGCGGACGAGCGGCTTGGCGAGGAGCG
>Ga0335077_10000409_pt1 | contig 47133 bp, 33 predicted proteins | sample Lox_Sample_31_FD_207151 | JGI IMG/M metagenome (GOLD analysis project Ga0335077, IMG submission 207151) | Soil microbial communities from Loxahatchee National Wildlife Refuge, Florida, United States - Lox_Sample_3.1 | ecosystem: Environmental > Terrestrial > Soil > Wetlands | place: USA... | reverse complement strand
GCAGGTAGGCTGGATATATGAATTCCGCACCGGCGATCGGGGTCCCCGACCAGCGCTGGTTTTGCGCTGGTTGGGGTGATCTTCAGCCGCGGCAGAAAACCTGTGCCGCCCCTACGGAGCCTCCGATTCTTATAAACAACCCTTACCCAGGGCTCACGAGGCCGTTACGAAACTCCTGTCGAGCATTGACTGGTGGGACAAAGGACCAAAATATGCCGGCAAACGAGCCGCGGAGCGGCAGAATGAAGTTAGGCGGCGCGAGCCCCCGCTCCAGTGGGAAATAAGCGCGAGCCGCGGAGCGGCGACACGAGTTTCGTGACAGCCTCTCACGCCCCGGGCTAACGTCTGTATCGCCCTCCGGGCTCGGACTGAGCCAATCCGGACAAACGCGCTGACTCTCACAGCGTGGGATAACCTAACTAGGGCGTCTACATACGTTCGCGCGGGGTTTTCCCTTGGCACGCTCACAGGCTCTCGTCCGCCGTTCTTGCGCCGGTGCCTCATCCTACCTTCTGTTGGTTGGGTGGGAGAGTCTGCCGGTGCGTCACCTTGACAGGTGAGCGTCGTCACCGACAACGGCGAGCCTATCGGTAACACTGCTGGCCAGAGGTTTAGTGTGTCTATGCTCCGAGAGGGGCGGAAGGGAGAGATTTCGCGGGGAAATCCCAAGTGCCTGGGCTAGGCTACTTCAGAATGTTGCCTGCCGCCGCAGGCCCTGCAGACCAATGATTCCCGGCCCTTTCTGGGGATGTAAGTGACGAAGAATGAAGAGGTTGCGCATAAGTCATTTGGATGGAAGAGCTTGCCGGGAATTTCTCCGTAACCCCATGATTACAAGGAACCGGGCGAGGGGAGATGCTAACCCAAGAGTGGGATGATTCCAGTCTGGACGGGAAGAGCGAACAGCGAAAAGCGATTCGCCTGTTTTATAGTTTCCCCATGAAAATGCCAATCAATAGCGCCCGCAAGCTGAGTTACTCGTCCGGGTCCGCAGCCGTCCCACTGCTCGGTAAATGCATTGGGGAAGTGCTCGACGACACTGCCGCGGCGCATCCCGAAAACGATGCGCTGGTGGTTCGGCATCAGCGGAAGCGCTACAGCTACGCTCAATTACGCGACGAGGTGGAGCGCGCCGCTCGCGGTTTCCTGGCGCTGGGCATCAGAAGAGGCGACCGCGTCGGCATCTGGGCGACCAACTGCGCCGAGTGGGTTGTTACCCAGTTCGCAACCGCGAAAGTCGGCGCGATCCTGGTCAACATTAATCCTGCCAGCCGTTCCGTGGAGCTGGAATACGCCTTGCACCAATCGCAATGCCAGACGCTGGTGCTGGTCCAGGGCTTCCGCAACAGCGATTATGTGCAGGTAATCCGCGAGGTATGTCCGGAGAGTGAGAGGTCAACATTCGGGGAACTGCGCTCCCCAAAGCTGCCGGAGCTGCAGCGCCTGATCTTCATCGGGGCGAATACGCCTGCTGCCGTCGAACAGGAACCAGCCCCTGTGCCGAGCGGAATGCTGGGCTGGGAGGCGTTCCTGCAGATGGGAGACGCAGTTCCGGTCGAGCAATTGCGGGAGCGCGAAGCCAGCCTTGATTTTGACGATCCCATCAACATCCAGTACACGTCAGGCACCACTGGTTTGCCCAAGGGCGCCACGCTCACCCATCACAACATCGTCAACAACGCGCTGCTGACCGCCAACGCCATGCGCTTCACCCATCGCGACCGGCTGTGCATTCCGGTGCCGTTCTATCACTGCTTCGGGATGGTGCTGAGCAACCTGGCGTGTGTGGTTACGGGCGCCACCATGGTTGCGCCTGCTCCGTATTTCGATGCCGATGCCACCTTACAGGCGATTGCCAAGGAGCGTTGCACGGCGCTGCACGGTGTGCCGACGATGTTCATCGCCGAGCTGGAGCACCCGGAATTTGCGAAGTTCGACCTGAGTTCGCTGCGCACTGGAATGATGGCAGGCTCGCCGTGTCCCATCGAGGTCATGAAGCGTGTAGTGGCGCAGATGCACTGCAGCGAGATGACCATCGCCTACGGGTTGACCGAGGCGTCGCCGGTCATCACGCAAACGACAATCGATGATCCCATCGAGCTGCGAGTAACGACGGTGGGCAAGGTTCTGCCGCACACCGAGGCAAAGATCGTGAATCCACTGGACGGCAAGACCGTCGCGCTCGGCGAACATGGCGAGCTGTGCACGCGCGGCTATCAGGTCATGAAGGGCTACTACAACAACGCCTCGGCGACCAAGGCCGTCATTGACGCGGATGGCTGGCTGCACTCCGGCGATCTGGCCGTCATGGATGAGAACGGCTACTTCAAGATCACCGGCCGCGCCAAGGACACCATTATCCGCGGCGGAGAGAACATTTCGCCACGCGAGATTGAAGAATTCCTCTATAGCTGTCCGGGGATCAGCGCGGTGCAGGTCATCGGCGTACCCGACCGCAAGTATGGCGAGCAGGTGGCGGCGTGGATCAAGGTGGAACGCGGCGCGACGCTAACTGAGGACAAAGTCCGCGAATTCTGCGAAGGCAAGATCGCGCGCTTCAAGATTCCGCGCTACATCAAGTTCGTGGAGGAGTTTCCCCTCACCGTTACCGGCAAAATGCAGAAGTACAAAATGCGTGAGATCGCAATCAAGGAGCTCGGTTTGGAGGATGAGGCCAGGATTGAGACAGCGTGAACTCAGGCTTCAATCCAGTTTCTTCTGTCCACAAACGTTTTCGGCTCGTAGGTTTTGCCGCGGGCGAGGCGCTTGTCTTCGCGCTTGGAGCTCCAGAGAAGAACGGGACCAAGGAAAGTCCGCAGCAGGCGCGTGGCAGTGCCGAATTCGCGTTCAACATCGCGCCGCAGCTCGCGAATTCTGGCCGAGACTGCTTCGTTCGTGCCCTTCAGGCGTTTCTCCATCACCCAGAGCGCCGCGTCGTAGGTGGTGCGCAGCTTGGCAGTTTCGCTCGCAATGCGCTCCCGCACGCGCAGGTCGGGATGATTCTTGTACCGTTTCCATCCCTGGAAGATCGTGTCACAGATTCGAAAGAGGCTCGGACCATTGCGCTCCATGTCAAAACGGAAGGCCCAATCGAGCCAGCGCTTGGAGTCGTCGCATGAGATGGCCGCGTGTTGGAAGTTGAACTTGAACTGCCCGTGAGTGTCGGCGAGGTCAATGCCGTCAAGCATCCTGCCTTCATCCTGCATTTGCTGGAATAGCGGCGTTCCTGGCACGGGCGTGTAGAGCATGAATTGATGGAAGTCGGTGCAGTGCGAGACCGCGTATTCGATCTCCTGCTGGATGTTTTCTGGCGTGTGATGCTCGAGGCCGACAATAGTCGAGCCCAGCAGCTTGATGCCGTGCTGCCGCAACTCGGCAGCGAGCGCTTGCGTGTCGGAATCACGCAGCTTGGCGTAGCTGGAGTTCGGCGACTCGAGGCCAAGCCAGATCCACGAGATGCCGAGCTGAACCAATTCCTCCATGGTGTATTTGCGGGTGGCATTCACCGACGAGAAGACGTACAGAGACCAGCTCTTGCCGGCCTGCTTCATGCGGGCCAGCAATTGCATGGCACGCGGACGGTTGAGCAGGAAGTTCTCGTCCATCATGAAGAACGAGCGTACGTTGAGGGAGCGCTCCATCTGCTGCATGATCTTGAAGAGCTGGTCTCCAGAATCGTAAAAGTGAACGCTCTTACCCTTGCCTCCGAAGAAGGCCGAGGTAGTGCAGAAGTTGCAGCCCATGGGGCATCCGACCGACGGAATGATGGTCGCCGCTGTATCGCGCGCGTTGTCGGGCAGCCGCATGCCCAGAACCCGCACGCCGAAGCCGGAGAGAATCTCGGGATGCTCGATTGGGGCGCTTGCATCTTCGCCGAGATAGCGGCGCATCCACGCGATGCCTTCGCCACGCACGATGTGGTCTGCGTCGATCAGCTTGTCGAGGCTGGGAATGGCGGCGACGTGCCCGCCGACGATGATTGTGGACTTTGGCGAGACCTGGCGCACACGACGGCACATCTCGCGTACCTTGCCGAAATTGGAGATGATGCCGGAGATGCCGACAATGTCGTATTCGGTCGAGGTGAGTTCGCGCTCGAAGCGGTCCATGGTTGGGAAGTCGAGCAGTGTGCTGGGGGCGGAAATGTTGCGCTGAATCATCATCAGGCCCCAGGAGCGATGGAACATCCGCAGCGAGTAGCTGCCCTGCTCGCGTGTCACCTGGTTGTGGTACAGCTCCATGGGGTTGATGGATCGGCTGCCGAATTCGTCGTCGCGGGCGTACGGGCCAAAGACCGAGGTCAACAGCACGCAAGCGCGAGTTCCCTTGGGATGTCGCGGCATCACATCAGAACTCGCGGTCGAAACCATGACTCGAGGGTAGAAACCTGTCGGCAAAATTTCAGTGACGTGGAAGGAGTTTGGCCGGAAATGACAGAAGTATTACATGGCGTTACAAATCGGGAACAGGGCGCTTGCGGGTGCGAAGTTCATGCTGCGCCGAAAGTGAAGGGCGACCCATGACGGGTCGCCCACGGACGGCAATGAAGACCGCTGCTGCGGAAGACCCTGCTTTACTGGCCCGACGTCTCCGCTCCCGGCTGCGACCACTTTTGCATCCGCTCATTGATGCGGTTGATCTGCTTCTGTCGCATCTGGTCGGCGGTGGCGCGCTGCTCGGGCGTCAGCACCTGGGTGTAAATCTGGTGCTGGATGGATTCCCGCTGCACGGTCATCTGGGCCATCAGTTGCGCCTGCTGGGTGGCGAGCGCCGCGACCTTCGCCTGGTCAAAAGCGCCGCCGGAAGTAGCCGTCAACATGGCCAGCCGATACTGCTGCATCTGCTGCATCAGCGGACGCGAGCTGGCGCGGTTGGCCTGCCAGATCGACTTGATCTGCTCCTTCTGTGCGTCGGTCAGGTTCAGCGCCTTGGCCATGTATCCCATATGGCCGCCATGGCGATGTCCGGCCCATGCAGCCTTGGGGCTGCCGTCGTCCGTCTGCTGCGCATAGCTGATCATGAGTGTGCCGCACAGAACCACGGCCGCGAGCGCTACAGCAAACTTCCAAAAACTGCTTTTCATTTTTCGAATCCTCCTCGACAGTTCGTCTGTCGTTGGTTGAAACCCCGATTGCGCTATCTCGACCGTAAAGTCTGGTAAAGCGATCGTAAAGTTTTGTGACAGAACCGCCTGCCAAAGAGTCCGACTGCCGCGGCCACGGCAAGCTGGCCAGTCGTCCGTATTTCCCAGTTGCAGACCAGCAAGTTCCCGAATCTTTGGTCCTTTCCGGCTTTTGGGTTCGCAGGTTGCCACCGATTGTGAGCCATATCACAGGATGGCGTGACTTCAGTCATAGGTTGCGCTGTGCTGCCGCCGTACGCTGGCATCGGACTGCTGCTATTTGCTGGCAGCACAACCTTTTAGCGAAGGTGAACCGTGAAACGATCCATTCTCACTCTTATTACCATCCTTACCCTCTTCGTCGCCGCGGCCATCGGGCAAAACATCACCATCGGAATGACCGTGTCCAATACCGGCGCCTTGAATGTGGACTCGCTGGAGCAGTACCGTGGATTCGAACTGTGGCGCGATCAGGTCAACGCTGCCGGCGGCATCAAGGCCGGTGGCAAGAGCTACAAGGTCCAGTTCGTCAAGTACGATGACGAATCCAACACCAAGCGCGTGCAGCAGCTCTACTCGCGGATGATCCTGCAGGACAACGCAGATTTCCTGTTCAGCCCGTATTCGTCCAGCCTGACCGCTACCGCTGCCATAGTAACTGAGCAGTACGGCAAAGTCATGATTACAACCGGCGCAGCGGAGGGCAAGACCTACACTCTAGGGAACCATTACCTCTTCCAGATGTTCGCTCCGGGGAGCGAATACCTGAAAGGGGCGCTGGACGCACTCAAGAGCAAGGACCCCAAAGCTACCATCGCATTCGTTTACGAAGACGCGTCTTTCTCGAACTCGGTGGTGGATCCGGCTAAGGCCTATGCCCAGCAGGTTGGAATGAACGTCGTGTTCAGCGAGCGATACGCGCCCAACACAACGGACTTCAGCGCGCTCATCGACAAGGTAATCGCATCGAAGGCCACGGTGCTGATGGGCGGTGGTCACTATGCCGATGGCTCAACCCTAGCGAAGCAACTCTACGAGCACAAAGTTCCGCTGAAGATGATCGCCTTGCTGGTGGCACCCGACAGCGACAAGTGGCCCGAGTTGGGGGATGCGGCAGTTGGGGTGATTGTGCCCTCGCAATGGGAGCCGCAGGTAGCATTGAAGCCCCAATACGGACCCAGCGGAGCTGACTTTGCGAAGTGGTACAAGGCGAAATATAACGCTGAACCCAGCTACGAATCGGCAGGCGGTTACGCTGCCGGTCTGGTTCTGCAGCGGGCCATCGAGCAGGCGGGCGGCACGGACACGGCCAAAGTGGCGGACGGGCTGGATAAGACCGATATCACCACATTCTACGGACGCACCAAGTTTTCCACGGCGGCCGCAGATCACGGTCTGCAGGTGGGACATGCCATGGTCCTGGCGCAATGGCAAAAGGACAAGTCCGGGAAGCCGGTGAAGCAGGTGGTCTGGCCGCTGGCGCTCAAGAGCGCGAACCTGGTGTATCCGATCCGCTGAATGGGGTCTTACAAAGGGGATTAGGAAAGTGTGCGCCGCATTCTGGGCGCAGGGAGAAAAATGTCTGGCATCTTAGCCTCAATGATTGATGGCCTGCTCATCGGCTCGGTGTACGGGTTGGCAGCTATGGGCTTAAGTCTTATCTGGGGGGTGATGGATGTCATCAACCTCACCCACGGCGCTGTTACCGTCCTGGGCATGTTTGGCATGTACCTCCTGTTTACGGCGCTGGGGTGGAATGTCTATCTCCTGCTCCTGCCGGTCATAGTGGCTGGCCTGGTTCTCGGACTCATCATCTACTGGACTTCCGTTCATTGGGTCATCGACCGGCCGCAGTTGGCCAGTCTGCTGTCCACCTTCGCGGTCAACATGATCATTATCGGTGCGGGCACAGCGATCTGGAGCACCAGCCCGTACAACGTCAACTACAGCCTGCGCGGCATCACAATTGGCGACTACACATTTACCGGTAATCACATAGCTGCGGCTACAGGCGCGGTGATCATTGCCCTCGCCCTCGAGCTGTTCCTGTATCGCACGCGATATGGAAAGGCCATTCGCGCCGTCGCTGACAATCGCGAGGCCGCCGAGTTGATGGGAATCTCTTCCACTGCGGTGCTGGCGCTGGCCTTTGCCATCGGCATTGCACTGGCCATGGCTTCTGGCGCTCTGGTTTCGACACTGTTTCCTTTCACCATTCTCTCCGGCGCGACCTACCAGATGAAAAGCTTCGTGGTGACCGTGCTGGCCGGGTTGGGCAAGCCTCTGGGAGCGCTGGTCGCGGGGATTCTGCTTGGCCTGCTGGAGGGAGCGGTGACGCCGTTCATCGCCGTAAGCTGGATTCCGCTTATCGAGTTTGGCCTGTTCGTGATCGTGTTGGTGGCCTTTCCCAAAGGTATCTTCGCGAGGGCCACTGCATGATCTTCCGTCGCCCCGTGTTCTGGCTGACTCTGATCTTCGCAGGGCTGATGATCTGGGTCCCGATGCATGGGAATAACGTCTCCCTCCGCGAAGACCTGATTCTGGTGGCGGTTGCCATCATCCTGGCCAGCAACCTGAACCTGATGATCGGCTACACCGGGTACGTAAACTTTGGCCACATCGTTTTTTATGGGCTGGGAGGCTATGTCGGGCTGTACCTGGCGACGGTGAGAGGCTGGAACCTGGTGCTGTCGGCGCTGCTGGCGGGGGTGGTGGTCAGCCTCTGCGCGCTGGTCTTCGGCCTCGGCATCTTGCGCCTGCGCGGCGCCTACTTCGCGCTGGCTACCATCGGAATTCTGCAGGCTGTCCAATCGTTCGTCTCCAATTTCGATCCCTGGGGCAGATCAACCGGACTATACGTCTCTTTTGACGCCTACCAGCCGCTGGGCGGCGCGCGCCGCGCTTTGTGGATCGCCTACATCCTGGTCATCGTCGTGATGGCGCTTTCGATGATTCTAAGTCTGGCGATTAAGATCTCGAAGTTCGGCCTTGGCCTGTTTGCCATCCGCGAGGACGAAGATGCCGCCGTCGTCCTGGGTGTGAACGCAACCGTGTATAAGGCCATCATCTACAGTGTGTCGGCTTTCCTGCCCGCTGTTGCGGGTGCATTAATGTTCTACAAGAACGGCATGATCGATCCGTCTATCGCGTTCGAGTTCATGCTTTCACTCGAAGGCATCGTGATGCTGATGCTCGGCGGCAAGGGCACAGTCATCGGCGCCGCGCTAGGCGGTGGCCTGTACGAGAAGCTGCGCTCGTACCTCCTGACATCTCCCAAGCTGTCCAACTTTCATCTGGTGATTGCCGGAGCACTGCTGCTGGTGGTAGTGCTTTTTGCCCCCGGAGGCTTAATCGGCTGGCTTTATCGCCTTGTGCCGCGCTCCGAGAAGGTGATCGAATGAGCGCCCTGCTGGAAGTCAACGGCGTGACCAAGCGCTTCGGTGGACTGCTGGCCGTGTCGGACGTGAGCTTCACCTTGAACGAAGGCGAAATTCTGGGGCTGATTGGTCCCAATGGCGCCGGCAAGACCACACTCTTCAACATGGTCAACGGCGTTTACAAGCTGAATGCGGGGAAGGTCAGCTTCGACGGCAAGGACATCACCAACCGTCCGCCCAACGAAGTCGTGCATCTCGGGATTGCACGCACCCACCAGATCGTGAAGCCCCTATACGGCATGACGGTGCTGGAGAACGTGACCGTGGGAGCGTGTTTTGGCCGGGATTACCTGCAGCTCAAGCCCTCGCGCAAGGTGGCGATGGAGGTCCTGGAGCGCGTTGGTCTGGCAGACCGTGCCAACACCTCGGCGCGTTCGCTGACCATCGCCCACAAGAAGCGTTTGGAGGTGGCGCGCGCGCTGGCGGCCCGTCCCAAGCTGCTTCTGCTTGACGAAGTCTTGGCCGGACTGAACCCCACCGAGGTTGAGATGATGATCGGAATGGTGCGCGCCATTCGCGCGAGCGGCATCTCCGTGCTAATGATCGAGCACCTGATGCAGGCCATCATGAGCCTCTCCGACCGCATCGTGGTGCTTAACCTTGGAGCCAAACTGGCAGAAGGGAAGCCAGAAGAAGTTGTGCAGAACCCGCAGGTTGTCGAAGCCTACCTCGGCTTCCCGGACATCGTGGACAAGTTGAGGGACATGCAATGAACGACTGCGCCCTGCAACTGGAAAAGATCGAGTCCGGCTACGGCGAGGTGCAGGTGCTATGGGGCATCTCGCTGCAAATACGCCCCGGCAAAGTGACCACGATCATTGGCGCCAACGGAGCGGGCAAGACCACCACGCTGCGCACCATCATGAGCACCGTGTCGCCGTGGAAGGGCCGCATCCTGATAAACGGGCAGGATGTCACCAGGCTCTCGCCGCACGCCAAAGCTGCCCGTGGTTTGGTTCTGGTTCCGGAAGGCCGTCAACTCTTTCCCGACATGTCGGTGGAAGAGAACCTCGAGATGGGTGGATACTCCCATCGTGCGCGCAAACACTTGAAGAAGAACATGGAGCGTGTCTTCGAGTTGTTTCCACGCTTACAAGAACGTCGCACCCAGAAGGCATCCACGCTCTCTGGCGGCGAGCAGCAAATGCTGGCCATGGGCCGCGGCCTCATGCAGGAACCTGTGGTCCTGATGATTGACGAGCTTTCGCTCGGCCTTGCGCCCGTCCTGGCGCAGCAACTTTTCATGACCCTGAAGACCCTCAAAGGGCAGGGAATTACCATCATTCTGGTGGAGCAGAACGTGCATCTCGCCTTGGCCATCAGCGATTACACTTATGTATTCGCTGAGGGACGCGTGCCCATCGAGGGCGAATCCGAGCAGGTTGCCAGCATGGACGAGGTTCGGCGCGCCTACCTGGGAATGTAGTTCATGGCCACCACCGCACTCGCGACCACGCAACTTTCTTCCGAACAGATCAAGGCGTCGCTGGCGGGCGCAATTGCCGCTGACCGCGTCCTCATTCGTCCGATCGATCTCATCGCTTACGCCTCAGATGCCAGCTTTTACCGCTTGATTCCCAAGGCTGTGGTGCAGGCACAGAGTGTCGAGGAGATTCGCGCGCTGTTCGCTTTCAGTCAGAAGACGCAAATCCCCATCACCTTCCGCGCCGCGGGTACGAGCCTGTCGGGGCAATCTATCTCCGATGGTTTGCTGGTCGAGGTAGCGCGCAACTGGCGAGGGTTGTGGGTTGAAGAGGGCGGCAAGAAGGTTCGCGTGCAGCCGGGTGTCATCGGCGCACGCGCGAACCTGGCGCTGGCGCCATATGGCGCGAAGATCGGGCCAGATCCCGCGTCCATCGCTACTTGCACGCTCGGTGGAATTCTCTCCAACAACTCCAGCGGGATGTGCTGCGGCGTCGAGCAGAACGCCTACCACACGCTGCACTCGATGAAGTTCATGCTGCCGTCGGGAACGGTCATTGACACGGCGCAGCCCGATGCCGATGGACTGTTCCATGCTCGTGAGCCGCAACTGGCGCGCGGTGTGTTGGACTTGAAGGCCCACCTGGAGGCAAACGCAGCATTACGCGAACGGGTGCGCAGCAAGTATCGGATGAAGAACACCACCGGCTACTCGCTGAACGCCTTCCTCGATTTCGACAAAGCCGTGGACATCTTCCAGCACGTGATCATCGGCTCGGAAGGGACTCTGGCGTTTATCGCGGAAGCGGTGTTGAATACCGTTCCCGACCTACCGGTGAAATATACCGGCTTACTGCTGTTTCCTGATCTCTATGCTGCGGCGGCGTCCATTGTGCCGCTGCGGCAGGCTGGCGCTAAGGCGCTGGAGATCATGGACCGCGCCTCTCTGCGCTCGGTGGAAGACCAGAGCGGCATTCCTCCTTCGATTCGCAACCTGCCGCCGGGAGCTGCGGGATTGTTAGCGGAGTTTCAATCGGGTGAGGAGAACGAACGGACGGAACTGGAGAAGGTCGCGGCAGAAGCGGTGGGCGGCCTTAACTTGTACGAGCCGGCGAAGTTTACCCATCTCGCAACCGAACAGGCCCTGCTGTGGAAGATTCGCTCCGGCATGTTCCCATCGGTCGGCTCGGTACGCAAGAGCGGCACCACCGTCATCATCGAGGACGTGGCGTTTCACGTCGAACACTTGGCGGACGCGGCGCAAGACCTGACAACGTTGTTCGCCAAGCACCAATACAACGATGCCATCATCTTCGGGCACGCCAAGGATGGTAATCTCCACTTTGTCATCACCCAAAGCTTTAATAATCAGGCTGTAATTGATCAATATAAAAGATTTATCGATGATGTGGTGGAGTTGGTGGTCAAGCGTTATGACGGTGCGCTGAAGGCCGAACACGGCACTGGCCGCAACATGGCGCCGTTCGTCGAAACCGAGTGGGGAAGCGACGGCTACGAAATCATGCGCCGCCTGAAAGCGCTGGCCGACCCGCACAATCTGCTGAACCCGGGCGTCATTGTCAATCCCGACCGCCAGGCGCACCTCGCCAACCTGAAGCAGTTGCCGTCGGTCGAGCCGGAGATTGACAAGTGCATCGAGTGCGGCTACTGCGAGCCCAAGTGCCCCAGCCGCGAGCTGACGCTCACGCCACGGCAGCGCATCGTGGTGCGGCGTGAGATGGCACGGCTGCAGGAAGGCGGAAACGGATCGAGTTTGTACAAGGCGCTCGACGGCGAGTTCCCCTACATGGCGCTCGATACCTGCGCAACGGACGGAATGTGTGCGACCGCGTGTCCGGTGAGCATTGATACCGGGCAGCTGGTGAAGCGCTTCCGTAACCTTCGCGCTTCGGTCAGCGCGCATAAGTGGGCCGTGCGGATTGCCAACAATTTTGCTCTCACCGAAACCATACTGCGTTGGAGTTTGCGGTTGGGACACGCGACGGAAAAGCTCGTCGGCGTCGGCGGCATGATTGCTCTCACCAGAGTGATGAAGCGTTTCACGGGCGGCAATCTCCGGGAGTGGATGGCAGACACGCCGTATGCGGCAGGTTCAGTTCCCAGAACCGCGCGTGCTGGAGCGCAGGCGGTCTATTTCCCGTCGTGCATCTCACGTGTAATGGGCCGGATTCCGGGGGAACCGAAGAATACTTCGCTCATGGAAGTCACGGTCGAGGTGGCACGACGTGCAGGAGTCACGGTGTTCATCCCCAAAGACGTCGCAGGCACGTGTTGCGGCACACCGTTTTCGTCGAAAGGATTCAGCCGCGCTCATGACATCGCAATCAATGCTGCGGTGGAACGCTGCTGGCGATGGTCTGAAGAAGGGAAGTTGCCGATCGTCATTGACACCAGTCCGTGCACTTATGGTTTCCGGACGGCGCGCGGATATCTGACGGAGGAGAACCAGCGGCGCTTCGATCGAATGAAATTTCTCGACGCCATCGAGTTTGTGCACGACGAGCTGTTGCCAAAGCTGTCGATCAAGACGAAGTCGCGCTCCGTCGCGTTGCATCCGGTGTGCTCGGTCACGAAGATGAGAATCGGCGCCAAGTTGGAAGGCATCGCCCGTGCTTGCAGCGAGCAAGTGACTGTTCCGGCCGACGCCGGATGCTGTGCCTTTGCCGGCGATCGCGGCTTTCTCTTTCCTGAATTGACGCAATCGGCAACCCGGCTAGAGGCCGCGGAGGTCAAAGCCAAGGAACCGGATGAATGCTATTCCAGCAGCCGTACCTGCGAGATCGGCATGACGCGAGCAACCGGCCGGATCTACCGTTCCTACATGTATCTGCTGGAAAAGGCCACGCGGTAGGCTCACTTCGGGTGTCAACAGCGATGAAGACCGTTGGCATTATCGGCGGAATCGGACCAGAATCGACGATTGAGTATTACCGCTCAATCATTGCCGGCTACCGGCAACTCCAGGCGGATGGAACATCTCCCGCAATCGTCCTCACGAGCCTGGATGTGAACAGGCTGCTCGGCTGGATGGAGACCAACCAGTTGAGCGAGGTGACGGATTACTTGCTTGATGCGCTCCAAACGCTGGCCCGGGCCGGAGCTGACTTCGGCATCATCGCTGCCAACACTCCGCATATTGTCTTTGACGAACTGAAACGGCGTTCACCGCTTCCTCTTATCAGCATCGTCGAGGCAACGTGCAGCGAGGCAAAGCAGCGGGGAATTCATCGCGTTGGATTACTCGGCACCCGCTTCACCATGCAGGCCTCGTTCTATCCCGACGTTTTCGCTCGGCAAGAAATTGCCGTAGTCATACCCCACCAAGACGAGCAGGCCTACCTTCACGAGAAGTACCTCGGTGAACTCTTGAAGAACACGTTCCTGCCAGAGACGCGTGAACGTATTCTGGAGATCGTACATCGCATGAAGGAGCAGAACGGAATTGAAGGTGTAATCCTAGGCGGGACCGAGTTGCCATTACTCCTGCGCGACGACCTGGTACACGGCATTCCCTTGCTGGACACGACGCAAATCCACGTGCGGGCGGTTGTGGCGGCGCTGGTTTCCTGAGCAGTGCGTCGCTGGCGCACGGGCGCAACCACATGTTATCCTTGTTAACGTAACAACAGACGATTAAGACGAGGAGCGCAACCGATTCAGTGTTAGCACGAGAGAGAAAAGCCGCCCTGATTGCAGAAAACCGGAGGGCCGATAACGATACCGGTTCGCCGGAAGTTCAGATTGCCATCCTGAGCACACGGATTGGCGAATTGACGGAGCACTTCAAGACCCATGGCAAGGACCACGCCTCCCGGCGCGGCCTTCTCATGATGGTGAGCAGGCGCCGCCGCTTGCTGGATTACCTCCGCCAGTCTGATACCGAACGCTACAAAGCCGTCATTCAGAAACTGGGCATCCGCAAATAAGATTGCCAGCCACTGAACTTTCACGCTTCGAGCGTAACGCCAGTTTTCGACTATCGCCCGCCATCGCGGGCCCGTCAGAAAAGGGCATTTCGGGCAGTGCGGGTTGTCGGCCTAGAGCCTTTGGCTCCTCTCGGCTGATTCAACCCATCTCCCATGGTCGTGAGAATTCAACGAGTCCTCACCAAACAAGCCCCTCGACTCCCCTGGGATGACAAGGGGTGGGAACGACGGCGCGCGTATCGGCTGCCTCCACAACGGAAGGAACTTAAGAAATGAACGAAGAAATGACTGCCACGTTGCACGGCGTCAACCAGCAAGAAATCAGCGTCCGACTCCAGGGCGGAAAATCCATTCACTTTGAAACCGGAAAACTAGCCAAGCAAGCGCACGGCTCCTGCATTGTGCGCATCGGCGACAACGTGGTTTTGGCCACAGCCTGCGCCAATGCTGAACCGCGGGAAGGTGTGGACTTCTTCCCGCTTACCGTTGACTACCGCGAGTACACGTACGCTGCCGGACGTATTCCTGGCGGCTTCATCAAGCGCGAGGGGCGGCCCAGCGAGCGCGAGATCCTCACCAGCCGCCAGATTGACCGGCCCATCCGGCCGCTATTTCCCGAAGGCTTCCGCTGCGAGACCCAGGTGATCGCCATGGTGCTCTCGGCGGATACGGAGAACGATCCCGACGTCGCCGGCATCAACGGAGCGTCGGTGGCTCTCAGCGTTTCTGATATCCCATTCCACGGTCCGATTGGCGCTGTGCGCGTCGGCCAGGTGGACGGAAACTTCATCATCAATCCCACGTATGCCGAACGGCGCGACGGGGATCTCAACCTTATGGTGGTGGGAACAGCCGAAGGTATCGTGATGATCGAGTCTGGGTCGCGCGAGGTGAACGAAGAGACCGTCGTCCAGGCCATCGAGTTCGGCCATCAGGAGATCAAGAAGATTTGCGCCGCTATCAGCGACCTTGCCGCCAAGGTCGGCAAGCCGAAGCGCGCGGTCGAACCGGTTACGACTGACGAGGCCTACCTGCAGGAAGTTCGCTCCACGGTTGGTGAGCGGCTGCTCGATGCGGTCAACACCGAGAAGCATCCCAAGAACGAAAGCTACACGCTCATCAAGCAGCTCAAGGATGAGTTCAAGGAAACGATCCCGGAAGAAGACGAAGAAGGCCGCACCAAGGCCGGCAAGTACTTTGACATCCTGCGGGAGCAAATTTTCCGCGAGCAGGTGATCAAGCAGCACCGGCGTCCAGACGGCCGCAAGTTCGATCAGATCCGTGACATCTGGATTGAAGTTGGCGTGCTGCCGCGTACGCATGGGTCGGCAATCTTCACCCGCGGTGAAACGCAGGCGCTGGTCACAACCACTTTGGGCACTGGCGAAGATATGCAGCGGCTGGAGCAATTCGAGGGTGAGGCCAAGAAGCGCTTCATGCTGCACTACAACTTCCCGCCGTTTTCAGTAGGCGAGGTCGCGTTCCTGCGTGGGGCAGGCCGGCGCGAGATCGGGCATGGCGCACTGGCCGAGCGCGCTGTCAGTGCCGTGCTGCCCTCGGAAACTGACTGGCCCTATGCCATGCGAGTGGTGTCAGACATCCTGGAATCAAACGGGTCGTCATCGATGGCGACGGTTTGCGGAGCGTCACTGAGCATGATGGATGCTGGCGTTCCGCTCTCCGCGGGGGTAGCGGGTGTGGCGATGGGACTGGTGAAGGAAGGCGACGATTATGCCATCCTCAGCGACATCGCCGGCGCCGAGGACCACTACGGCGACATGGACTTCAAGGTCGCCGGCACGCGCGACGGCATCACCGCCTTGCAGATGGACATCAAGGTCATGGGCATCACGCCCCAGATCATGCGCGAGGCGCTAGAGCAGGCGCACCGCGGGCGGCTGTTCATTCTCGACAAGATGGCTGAGGTTATCGCCGAGCCGCGCACCAAGATCAGCGAATTTGCTCCGCGCTTCTACACGCTGCAGATCCCAACCGATAAGATCCGCGATCTGATCGGCCCAGGTGGAAAGGTGATCCGAGGGATCGTTGAGGCGACTGGTGTGAAGATCGACGTGGAAGACAGCGGCAAGGTCAATGTCTCCTCAAGCGATCAGGCAGCGGCCGCCAAGGCGTTGCAAATGATTGGTGACATCACGGCAACTGCGGAGGTAGGGAAGACTTACCTCGGCAAGGTCACACGGCTGGCCGACTTCGGCGCGTTCGTCGAGATTCTGCCCGGCACCGATGGCCTGCTGCACATCAGTGAGGTGGCCGAGCATCGCATCAATGACGTCCGCGACGAACTGAAGGAGGGCGACCAGGTGCTGGTGAAGGTCCTTGCCGTGGACGGCAATCGCATTAAGCTCTCGCGCAAAGCCATCCTGCGTGAGCAGCGCGCAAAGATGGGCGGCGGCGAGGCACCGGCCGAAGCCTCAGGCGGAGTCACTTTCGAGGGTGGGCATGAGAACGCAGACGTGCCGAGTCCGGAGACCAATTACAATCGCGATGGCGAGCGGCGGGAACGCACCGGCAACCGGCGCGATGGCGGTCACTACGGTGGCCGCGGCGGTCGCGGTGGTCCGGGCGGCGGACGCGATCGCGGCCCGCGTCGCGGCCCACGCCGGTAGAACATCGCCGCGAGCGATTAGACAGGGAGAGCCCAGAGTTCTCCCTTTTCTTGTTTCACTTGCGAGCCGACCTTTGAAATGACCAATGGCTGTTCTGCTCTATTGCGTGACTCAGGCGAATGAAAGTGCGAGCATCGCCGCAGGAGTGTGCGATTCGGCGGTGCAGTCGCACGAGTTGGCAGGACTTCGATTTTATTGGAGTGAGATCACCAATCCCGAAGAATGGTTTGCGGATGCCGAGTCGATGAAGAAAGCGGCGTCACACTTTCAGCAGGTGCTGCGGCAGATTCTTTCGGCCACAACTCCGCTGCCGTGTCCTTTTCCTACGGTCTTCGAGGACGAAGGCGAAATAGAAAATCACCTGAGAGCGGAACAGGATCTGTATCGGGCCGTCCTGGACAGAATCGGTGACGCCGTTCAATACGAGATTGTTGCAAGCTGGGAGGTGGATCAGCATGCTGATCTGGCGAAGCCTATCAGCGGCCGCGAGTACGCGCAGCGGCGGCAAGAAGCCGCAGAACGTGTTGCAGCGGTTGATAGCAAGTTGAAGACCGTGACCAGCGGGTCAGTGCGCGAATGGCGAGGGCGTCAGGAGCGCAGGGCGCATCGCTGGTTCGCATTGGTACCTCGCAATGAGCGCGAGCGTTTCGTTGCCGCTCTGCGAGGTGCCGGTCGGTCCGAAGGGGTTCGACTGCGCCTGAGCGGGCCCTGGCCGCCAAGCGAGTTCATCACCACGCCAGAGCGACATTGATGTGCACCCACTCATGGCATGAAACGGTGCTTGCCACAATTGTGGCGAGCAGGCTATAAGAGATTTCTCTCCAAAATGGGGCAACTGGGGCAGGATTTTCGCTACGGAGTGCGGATGCTACGGAAGAACCGCGGCTTCACGACCGTGGCGGTGGTCACCCTGGCCCTGGCGATCGGCGCCAATACTGCGATCTTCTCGGTGGTCTATCCGGCGCTGCTGCGTCCGTTGCCCTACCGCCAACCGGAGAAACTGGTAACGCTGGGCGAGAACCGGCGGCACGCCGATTGTTGCGCTTTCACTTCCTCTTACCCCGATTATCTTGACTGGACGCGCAGCGCGAAGAGCTTCGAGTCGCTCGCGGGCTTTGCCTCGGATGGCTTTACTCTAACCGGGACAGGCGACCCGAAGATGATCTTCGGCGCCATGGTTACGTCGAATTTCTTCTCCACCCTCGGGGTGAAGCCCGTGCTGGGCCGTGATTTTGTTTCCCAGGACGAACTGCCGGAGGGTCCTGGGCCAGCGGTGGCAATCCTCAGCTACGATTTCTGGCGCAGCGACTTCGCCGCCGATCCCAACATCGTAGGGCGCGCAATCAGACTGGACAACAAGGCAGTTACGGTCGTGGGAGTGCTGCCGCGCGACTTTGAGTTCGCTCCTGCGGGGCCAGCGCCTCTGTGGGTCCCCCTGCACACCAACGCCTACACTGCCACGGCCCGCAATTCCCGGTGGCTGGAGGTAGTCGGCCGTCTCGCGCCGGGGGTCACCATCGAGCAGGCGCGCGCCGAAATGGACGCGATTACCGCGCAACTTGCGCAGGAGTATCCGAAACAGGATGCTTCCGTCTACGTCACAGTCGGGAGCCTGCGCGATGCGATTGTGGGCAACGTCCGACGCTTGCTCCTGGTCCTGTTCGGTGCCGTAAGTTTTGTCCTACTGATTGCCTGCGCCAACGTAGCCAACCTGCTCATGACGCGCGCAATCGACCGTCGGCGGGAGTTTGCCATTCGTGCAGCGCTGGGGGCCGGCCGTGTGCATCTGCTACTGCAGTTGCTGACGGAGAGTCTGCTGCTGTCTTTAATGGGCGCGGTTCTTGGCCTACTCGGAGCAGCTCTCGGCGTTCGTCTCCTGGTCGGCGCCTTGCCCGAGTCCCAATTGCAATCCATGCCCTACCTCCGCGACGCCAACGTGAATCTTATGGTGCTGGCCTTTGTCGGAGGCGTGACGCTCCTTACGGCAATTCTGTTTGGAGTTGGTCCGGGATTTGCCGTTCCGCAAACGCCCATTATTGATGTTTTGAAGGACGAATCGCGCGGAGGCACTAGCAGCGTTCACAAGCGCCTGCGAAACCTTGTAGTAATCGGCGAAATTGCGCTCTCCATGGTCCTGCTAGTCAGCGGCGGCTTGATGCTGCAAAGCCTCCGCACTTTGCTGCAACAGAATCCCGGATTCGAACCGCAACATCTCCTGACCTTCTATGTCAGCCTTCCCGGTTCATCCTATTCGACAGTGAAAACATGGCCTTTCGAGAATTTAAACGCGCTCCACCTCGAGCACGAATTCCTCGATCGGTTGCGAAGATCACCCGGGGTGCAAGGCGCCTCCGCCACCAGTGCGCTTCCCGTAACTGGCAGTCTTACCAAGAACAGGTTCGTCATCGAGGGGCGTCCCAGCCCCGAGGGCCGCGATGAAGACTGCGTGACTCGCCGCGTGGATGCGACGTATCTTGCGACCATGCAGATTCCGCTCATCGCCGGTCGCTTCTTCGCCTCTTCCGACACGCGGGATACACCCAAAGTCGCCCTCGTGAACCAGTCCTGGGCAAAGCGCTACTTTCCGGGCGAGAGCCCCATCGGGCAGAGGGTGCGCATGACGTTTTCCGACCAGGAGCAGTTCCGTCAAATCGTCGGGGTTGTTGGCGACGTGGCGGAGGACACTTTGGCTGCGGCGCCTCCTCCCGTCATGTATTTCCCGCTTGACCAGAGCTCCGGCTATGCAATCTATCTGGCCTACATAGTGCGTACGGCGGCCGACCCGGCCGAATTAATCGGTCTGGCACGCGGCACACTGCGTGAACTCGACCCGCAATTGGCCATCATTCAACCCCAGTCGATGGAGCAGATCGTCAACCGGTCGCCGGCGGTTTTTCTCCGCCGCTATCCCTTCTACCTCATTGGCAGTTTCGCTGCGCTGGCCCTGTCTCTCGCCATGATTGGCCTGTACGGCCTGATCTCGTACTCGGTCTTACAGCGCACGCGGGAGATCGGCATACGGCTGGCCCTGGGAGCGCGGCGCCAGGATGTCCTGCGGCTCATGATTCGCCAGGGAGTAATTGCTGCGCTAGCGGGTGTCGGCATTGGTGTCATTGCCGCAGTGGCAGTGACACGAGTGATGACCAGCTTGCTGTATGGTCTGAACTACAGCGCCTGGATGATCTTTGCCCTGGTTGCAGTTCTTCTTACGCTGATAGCGACCACTGCCTCCTACTTCCCGGCCCGGCGCGCCACGCAAGTTGATCCCATGGTCGCTTTGCGTAACGAATAGCGGTCATGGTGGAGTTCCGCTGCCCGCTCGCGTAGGATGAATGTTACTCAGCCACTTATGAATCGAGTTATCACGGGCCTCCTTGGCTTTTTCCTCACGCTCTCGCTTGCAGCGCAACAAACGGCGGCGCCTCAAGCCGCTCCCGCAGGCGGCGGGCAGCAGTCAGCAACCACGCCCGCCCAGACCGGAGCAGGACAATTGCCACCGCCTCCCAACTACTCGCAGGAGGCCTATGTCGTCGAACACAACCGCACCGCAATGCGCTACGAGAATGATGGAACCGGACAAGAGGAAATCGAGGCAAGTGTCAGGATTGTCAGCGAAAGCGGAGTGCAGGCCCTCGGCCAGTTCAAGATCGGATACAGCGCGCTGAGTGACAAGGTCGACATTGCGTATCTTCGGGTCCGCAAGCCAGACGGTACGGTCGTGACCGCGCAGGAATCCGCAGTGCAGGATCTGACCACGACTCCCAATGCTCCGGTTTACACCGACTATCACGAAAAGCATGTCAGCGTGCCGTCGCTGCGCCCGGGCGATGTGCTGGAATACAAGGTAGTACGCACCATCTTCAATCCTCTGGCGCCCGATCAGTTCTGGGCTTCCTACAACTTCGCCGAGACCGGCACGGTGCTGGATGAGCAACTGGAGATCAATGTCCCCAAAGCGCGCCATATCAAAATGAAGACCAGGCCGGGCTTCGACCCCAAAGTTACCGAGGAAGGGGACAGGCGCATCTACCGCTGGACGCACTCTCACCAGCCAGGCGGAAAGCGTCTGAAGCCGCCCAATCCCAACCAGGAGCCTTCGGTGCAGCTAAGCACCTTTCAGAGCTGGGACGACGTGGGCGCCTGGTATGCGTTTCTGGAGAAAACACGGCGCCAGCCCGATGACGCGATCAGAGCCAAGGCGGTAGAACTCGTCCAGGGCAAGAGCGATGACATGGAGAAGGTGAAGGCGCTGTATGACTACGTGTCGCGCAATATCCGCTACGTCAGTCTGTCCTTCGGGCTGGGGCGCATCCAGCCGCACGCCGCCAGCGAGGTTCTGGCCAACGGCTACGGCGATTGCAAAGACAAGAACACCTTACTCGCGGCCTTGCTCCAGACGCAGGGAATCCAGTCCTCCTCGGTTCTGATCGGTCTTCAGCGCAAGCTTGATCCCGACGTGCCCTCTCCGTCGCAGTTCGATCACATGATCACGCGCGTACCGGTCGCAGGCCAGGACATCTGGCTCGACAGCACCAGCGGAGTGCTGCCTTTCCGCATGCTGATGGCGGGCACGCGCGATAAACAGGCGCTGCTGATTGCCCAGGATGGCAAGTCGGCCCTGGTACGGACTCCGGCTGATCTTCCTTTCCAAGCCATCGATCAGACCAACATGGACGCCTCCCTCAGCGAAACCGGCAAGATGACCATGCAAGTCTCAGCCGTGTCCCGTGGCGACCGCGAAGTGACCTTCCGCTTTGCACTGCGCCAGATACCCGGCAATCACTGGAAAGAGCTTTTTGAAGCAATGCTGCAACGGATGGGGATGAAGGGCGCCGAGATCAGCAACCTGCAGGTCAGCGATCCCAGCGATGCCGACAACCCACTGCGGATCAGCATGACGGCAACCATCAGCAACTATTTCGACTGGTCGGCGCGCGAGGCCAAGGTCAAGCTCCCGTTCATGCAGATCAATCTTGGTGGAGAACCCGGGCTCGACGAGGAGGAAAAGATCCCGGAAAAGGTCATCAAGCTGGGCGCGCCATCGGATACCCAGGTTGAGGTCCTCCTCAAGGTACCGGACAAGTTCACCATTCATGCGCCCATCGGAGTGGATGTCCGACGCGACTACGCGGAATATCATTCCAGTTACAAGCTTGACGGCAACCAGCTTACTTCGGTCCGCGAATTAAAGCAGTCGGTGCGCGAGCTTCCCTTCGAGCGCTTGCAGGACTATCAAGCCTTTCAGCGGGCCCTGGCTGCGGACCAGGCGCAGGACATCGTGCTGGAGAACAAGTCCCCCGGCACCGTCGGCGCCGGAGGCAACCAGTCAGCCGATGACCTGAACGATGCTGGCGTTCAGGCGACTAAGAACGGCAACTTCCAGCTGGCGGTTGAGTTGCTGCAACGTGCTGTACAACAGGACCCTAAACATAAATCAGCGTGGAACAATCTCGGCCGCGCGTATATCGCTCTCAACCAGAACGAAAAGGCAATTGCTGCCCTGAAGAAACAGATCGAGATCAACCCCTACGACCAATTTGCCTACAACAATCTGGGCCTGGCTTACGAGGACGAGCTGAAATACGACGTGGCCGTTCAGCAATTCCAGAAGCAGATCGAGATCAACCCCCTCGATCCCGTCGCTCACGGCGCCCTCGGTGAGGTGTATGTAAAACAGAAGAAGTTCGACCAGGCCCTGCCCGAGCTGGAGAAGGCTGTCTCCCTGCAGCCGCAGAACGCGTTGCTGCTGATCTCACTGGGCCAATGCTACATTGCCACCAACCAGACGGAGAAGGGAATGGCCGCCTTCGAGAAGGCCATCAGCCTGGCTCCGGTGCCGGTCACCTGGAACAACATCGCTTATTCGCTGGCGGAACAGAATGTGCAACTAGAGCGTGCGGGCCAATATGCGGATGCGGCCATCAACGCAGTGGAGACCCAACTGCGCGATGTCAACCTCGACAATCTTCGCTATCAGGACATGGGAACCGCCGCGTTCCTATACAACATCTGGGACACGAAAGGGTGGATCGAATTCAAGCGTGGCAACCTGGACCTCGCGCAACAATATATAGCGCCAGCGTGGCTGGCCAGCGGCAGCGGGAACATCGGCGAACACCTCGGAGAAATCTACGAGAAACGAGGCGAGCGGGACAAGGCAATCCATTCCTACATACTCTCTCTCGCCGACACCACCCCGAGTGATTTGGCGCGAGCGCGCCTGGCAGCGCTCGGTGTGACCAAAGATCTCGACCAGATGATCGAACAAGGCCGTCGCGAATTGAAACAGCGGCGAACGGTCGCGCTCGACAAGTCGGACAAGGGCAGTGGACAGTTTAATCTGCTGATTTCACCCTTCAAGGTGGAGCAGGTGAAATTCCTCAAAGGGGACGATGTTATCAGGGGACTCTCTCCGCTTCTGGAAAGCTCAACAGTTGCCATGAAGTTTCCGCCGGGCTCGTCGGTTCATGTTCCGCGCCGTGGAGTTGTTGCCTGCGGGACCCAGGCGGCTTCCTCGACAAAGAGCACAAGAACAACCAAAATGAAGGCCACAATCATGACGCAAGAAAAGCAAACCGTCCCTGGTCCCTGTACGCTGGAGCTACAGCCCGCCGACTCGGTACGAACCGTGGAATAGAATGTGCTGAGCGAGGAGCAGAATTATGTCTGATTTGCGCTATCCCATCGGCAAGTTCGAATGGGTTCCTCCGGAGAATGAAGAGCAGATGGCCAAGCGCCGCGCGGATTACATCGAAGTTCTTGCCAAGCTGCCGACGAGCATGGCTGCTGCGGTGAAAGGGCTCAACGCGGCGCAACTCGACACGCCGTATCGTCCCGACGGCTGGACGGTGCGTCAGGTTGTGCATCATGTTCCCGACAGCCATCTGAACGCTTACGTCCGCTTTAAGCTGGCGCTCACCGAAGACCACCCGGCCATCCGGCCCTACGATGAAGCAAAGTGGGCGCAGCTTCCCGACAGCGCAATTACACCCATCGAAGTGTCACTGCAGTTGCTGGGCGCGCTGCAGTCACGCTGGGTTGACCTGGTACGCTCCATGCAGCCATCCGATTTCGCCCGCACTCTGCTTCACCCGGAACGCGGGACTCTGACCCTCGACCAGATGCTCGCCATGTATGCGTGGCATTCTGCCCACCACACCGCGCACATCACGTCATTACGACAGCGCATGGGATGGAATTAGTGCATCTCATCCAGCTAGTAGTGCTTGGTTGAAGCAAGCTCACTGGGATGAATGCCCCGCCCTCGGCGATGTGTGTGTGTTTTTTCTATGCGGGCCGCAATTACCGGCCACCAGGCTGCTCTGCGCTCACTTCAACCTGAACAACTCGTCCAAGTGGCGACGCGAAGAACTTTTGTGATGCGTCAGACGTATATCCGCGAAGGAATTGCAGCACGAGGTGAGTCGCGGCTCCAGCGGACACCTCAGACAAGTATCGGGGCCAAACAGAATGTTTCGCCAGCGGTTTGGCGGCCCAGGCGAGACAGTGTTGAGGGAGGCTTTGGAAGGTTCCCTGTTGCTGTTTGACCCCGGAGCGACATTCTATGCAACCCGGCTGAAAACGCAAGTGTTTTCTTGCCGGGTGGGCCGCTACAACGAGTAAAGGAGATTGCAATGACTCGTACGTTGGCCCGTTTAGCTCTGCTAGTCCTGGCCGTAACCGTATCCATCAGCGCTTTCGCCGGTAACAAAGCCGAGAACCTCACCCTCACACGTGACGCGCAGATCGGGGGAACAACGATTCCCGCGGGCGAGTACAAAGTGTCGTATGACGCAAACGGATCAACCTGCCTGGTGAAGGTGATGAAGGGCAGCAAAACCGTGGTTACCGCGAACGGCGAGCTGAAGCAGCTTGACAAGAAGCCTGACCACAATCAGATCAAGCTGGAAAATGAAGGCGGGGGAGTCCCCGTACTCAGCGAGATGGACTTCCATGACAGCACGACCGCTATTACCTTCGCCTCAGGCAGCGCAACTACTGCTTCGGGACAGTAGAAGCGAGCAGGCAGAAAGATGAGGGAGCCTGAGTGGCTCCCTTTTTCATTTCGGCAACCGCGGCTTGCGATCTACGCCGGCACCGCCGCCATTCGCGACGGCTCTTCGTGGAAGCGCACCGACACCAGCTTCGACACTCCCGGCTCCTGCATAGTAACGCCATAGAGCACCGGCGCCATTCCCATCGTCTTTTTGCTGTGGGTGATGATGATGAACTGCGTCTGCGAGCTCATATCGCGCAGCAACTCGGTAAAACGGCCGATGTTGGCTTCGTCCAGCGGCGCGTCCACCTCGTCGAGAATGCAGAACGGGCTCGGCTGGAACTGGAAGATGCCCACCAGCAGGGCCAACGCCGTCAGCGCCTTCTCGCCGCCTGACAGCAGCAGCACATTTTGCAGCTTCTTGCCCGGAGGCGACGCTACGACGTCAATGCCGCTCTCCGTGGAGTTCTCTTGGTCGGTGAGCCGCATGAACGCCTGGCCGCCGCCAAACAGCTTGCTGAAGGTCACTCCGAAGTTCTCGTTGATGACGGTGAACGCCTCTTCGAACTTCTGCCGCGAAATGGTCTCAATTTCCTTGATGGTGTTCTGCGTGTTCTCGATGGACTGCAGCAGGTCGATCCGCTGCATCTCCAGGAATTCGTGACGTTGGGCCGTCTCCTTGTATTCCTCCAGCGCCATCATATTCACCGGACCCATGTTGTCCAGACGAGTGCGCATTTCGCGATAGGCCGCCTCTTCGGCCACCAGTTCCTCACCAGAGACACGAGGTAGCGACTCGTCGGCCACGAGTTCATGCCGCTGTTGTCCCAGTTCCTGTACGCAACTCTCCGACACGTGCTGCACGTCCGACTGCAGGCGGGCCAGCGCCGCCGAAAGCTCGCCGCGCCGGTCACGGGCAGCGTCGAGCGCCTCCCGCGCCATCTTCAGTGCATCTTCCAGCTCGCTGATGCGCACTCGAACGGCCTGCAGTTCCTCCGCCAATTCGCGGTCACGCGTCTGCGCAATTTCGCCCTCGGAGGTCCACGTGACAACCTGCTCTGCAAGGCACACGTTTTCCGTCTCGCGCTGTTGCTTCTCAGCGGCAGCCGAGTCCAGTTGTGCTTTCAGCTTTGCAAGGTGGGACGCAACCTCCGTAGTCATCGCCTCGATGCGCTCAACCGCAAACACGGCGCCGCGGCGACGCTCTTCGAGCATGGCCACCGTGGCACGAGATTCGCCGGCAACTTGTGCCGCCTCATCACGCCGCACACGTAACGATTCGAGACTGCTTTGCGCGGCCTGCATCTCGGCTTCAAGATGACCCTGTTGTTCTTCGAAACTGAACAGCTCGCCGGTTTGTCCAGCGACGTATGCGACGTGCTCTGCGCGTTCCCCGGCAACGCGGCCCATTTCACCTTCGTAGGTGGAGAGCCGCTCGCGCACCCGTGCCATCTCGGTATCGAGCTGTTGCAGTGTGTGGCCGGAGGTCATCGCTTGTCGCTCTGCTTCGCGCTTGTCGTCCTCAAGCCGTTCCAGCAAGCTTGTCAGCTCGGCGATTTCACGCCCCAGAGCGGTGACCCGCATCTCCTGCTCGGCCATGGTGCGCTCCAAATCGCCCATCTGGTGCAGGACTTCACGCAACTCTCGCTTCATCGAGAGCGGTCCCTGATTGCGCTGCTTGCCGCCTGTGACGGTCACGTTATGAAAGCACTCACCCGATTGCGACAGGAAGAATGCGTCGGGGTTCTCCAGCGCCAGGCCGCGGCCCGCAGCCAAGTCGGGCACAATGTAGCCGTTGCCAAGTTTGGGCAGAATCACTTCCAGTGACTTGCCGAACCCATTCAGGACGCGAATGCAATTCTTCAGCGGAACCACCGCATCGCCATGCGAAACGCGCTGCGAAGACTCATCCACCAGGAACGAGAACTTCGCCTGCGAGTCTTCAGGATGAACGAGGAACGTTGCGCGGCCGTCGACATCGCTGCGCAGCAGCCGCAAACCTTCGTCGGCGGACTCCCACGATTTCACCACAATGTAGTTCAGCTCCTCCCGCAGAAAGTCGTCCACTACATGCTCGTAGCGGTCGTCTACTTCGAGGAAGTCGGCCAGCACGCCCACCGGCGCCAGCCCGTCTCTCATCGCGCCGGAGGTGAACAGCTTGCGGACCGATTCCGTGGCGTAGCCATGCTCGGTGATCCCTGCCACGAGCGAGCCTTTCTTGCCCATCGCACTGGCATACTCAGCACGCAGCGAATCCAGACGCCGCTTACCATCGGCTTCTGCAACACGCATTTCTTCCAGCCCTTGGCGAATCCCCGCAATCTGGGCCGTGAGCGAGTTCACCCGCTGCGACGCCGACTGGAACTCCAGGCCAAGCTGTCCGCGCTGGCCGCCAAAGCTCTCGAGCTGTTGGTTGGCCGCTGATGTCTCGTCGTTCAAGCGCTGTGCTTCGCGATCCAGCGCCGCCGTCCGCTCCTCCGCCTGCGTAATGCGGTTGCGAACCGCAGAGGCCTCCGAAACAACGCGAAGGATCGCGTCACGCCGCTGTTCCTGCTGGCGCTCAACATCTGCAAGCAGCGCTGAAGCCGCTGCGGCTTCCTGTTGCCGCTGCTGCAGCTGCTGGCGCGCGTTCATCACGTCCGCGTTGGCTGATTCCAGCGTGCCCCGGTTCGTTTCCAGTTCCTGCTGCAAACGGGCAACCTGCTCCTGGGTGTTGCCGATCTCAGCCTGGGCTCCCGCCGAACGGGCGTCCAATTCTGCGCAGCGCTCTTCGTTGGTGCGGCGACGCGCCGTGGCGCGGTCAATCTCCAGCGCAAGCCCGTTCAACCTCTCACGGTTCTCCTGCGACTCGCGCTCGATGGCATAACCACGCTGCGTGCGTTCGCCGTGTTCGGCCTCCATGTGCTGTACGCTCTCGCCCTTGAGGCGAAGCTCTTCCGACACCTCAGCGAGTTGCCGATCGAACGACCATGCTTCGGCATCGAACTGCGCAAACTTACTTGCAAGCAGGACGCGCAGCTTGGCGCGCATCTCGTCGCGCAGCCGGGCATAGCGTTCGGCCTTCGACGCCTGGCGCTTCAGCGAATTCATCTGCCGCGTGACTTCGTCGAAGATGTCGTTGATGCGTGCGAGGTTCTGCTTCGCATCTTCCAGGCGGGCTTCAGCGAGCCGCTTGCGCGTCTTAAACTTGGTAATTCCGGCGGCCTCTTCGATGATGGCGCGGCGGTCGGTCGGCTTGCTGCTCAGGATCTGTCCGATCCGGCCCTGCTCGATGATGGCGTACGACTCCGGCCCCAGCCCGGTGCCCATGAAGATGTCCTGAATGTCGCGCAGGCGGCACAGCTTGCCATTGAGCAAGTATTCGCTCTCTCCCGAGCGGAACAGCCGGCGGGTGACAACGACTTCGCCGGCCTTGAATGTCCGCTTGAACTTGCGGCGGCGAATCTTGAGTACGACATGCGGAGCGCCGTCGGCTTCTGCGTCCATTGGGTGCCCCACCCTTACCGCCGCTTCGGCGGAAGGGTGGGAGACGGAAGCCGCTTCCTCTTCCTCGGTCTGCCCAGGACGAATCTCCTCAGCGTAACGCTCGGCGTCCTCGGCGCTGGCTGCGCGCAGGGACGATTCGTCCCACTCGTCCGGCATGTCGTCCTGGATGTCAACTTCCGGCTCGGCGACGTCGCCAAAAACTTCGGGATCGACCAGCGTGAGCGACACTTCGGCCATGCCCATCGGCTTACGCTCGCGCGTGCCCACAAAGATGACGTCCTGCATGTTGACGCCGCGCAGCAACCGCGCTGATTGCTCGCCCAGCACCCACGAGATAGCGTCAGAAATGTTCGATTTGCCGCAGCCGTTGGGGCCGACAATCGCCGCGATACCTTCGCCCTGAAAGCGAAGATCGGTGCGGTCACAAAATGACTTGAAACCAAGGATTTGCAGCTTCTTCAGTTTGAGCAACGTCTACTCCTGGGAGCGCCCCCGCCGGGGACGCCCAGATCAAAGCAACTTTACCGTCGAAACGAGGGGCGGTCAAGACATAAACGCTATATTTTGGGCCGTGCCTCCGAACACCACATCATATCGAGGCGCTGTTTGCGTTCCACGTGGAACATTTCGCGAGGCGGGGGGGGGACCACTAGAGCAAGTAAGAGTTTAGCGAGCGCCAGCATCCGGTTCAAGGACAAAAGGTTGGGAGTATCTCAAGGGTTACAGCAGCCCTGCTCTTGATGGACGGTCCAGCCGTGCCCTGGACCGTCCAGCCTGCTTGGCGGCGGCGCGGCTTAGAGGCGCAGCCCCAGTCCCGCAGCGATCTTGAATACCGTTCCCTCGGGATTCAGACCCGGCATATTGCCGCCATTGATCGCCGTGCCGTAGAAGTTTCCGTCGCGTCCCTCGATCATACCTTGTGGCTGGCAGCCGGTTGTGTTGCAATTAAACGCGCCACTGCTAACGGAAACTCCGCCAAGCGTGACTGCGAAGAAAGAGCCGTTGCGATAATCCGACAGTCCCCACAGGTTTCCGTCCGAGGCCTGCAGCAACTGGACCGGCTCATACCCTTCCTGGTCGGTCATCTCATGAATGAATTGCAGGTCGCCGGCAAGATCCATCCGGAAGATGCCAGTCCCGGGGCCGCTGCCATTGGTGGCTCCGTAAAGGTAACCATCCGAGGCCTGGATCAGGGGGCTGGTCAGCTGGGTTGGATAGGGAAACTTCTGTAGGAGAGTGAACTGGCCCGAGGGCGTGACCCGGAAGATGGTGCCGGGAAAGTCGGTAAGCGAGCCGGTGCCGCAGAAGTTTGCGTCTGAGGCCTGGATCAGCGTATGCGCCATGCCTTCGGTCGAGGGATCAAGCGCGTGCACCAGGCTCCAGCTTCCCTGCAGTGTCATGCGAAAAATGCTGTTGCCGCCTGCGCCGTAGAAATTCCCGTCAGTGGCGAGCGTCAGCGGCCCCGGTCCGTCCGGACATTCTGACAGTGAACAGAAGTTATAGAGCACCTGGAAGCTGCCGGTACGGGCGAGCCGGTAAAAGACTCCGAAGTTGTGAGCTCCACCTTGCTCGGTGACGCCATAGAAGTTTCCGTCAAAGCCTTGCACGAAGGCAATGACCGGATGGTCGCCGTTAGGAAACCCGCCGCCGATAGAACTTGACTGGAAGGTGTGAATCACAAAGCCCTGACCAGCGGGCGCAGTCCTGAAGATCGTGCCACCGGCGTTCGGATTTCCTTGGCCAGCCCACCAGGTGGCGACGTACAGGTTTCCATCCGAAAGCTGGATGGGAGGCAACGTGGGATCGAATCCGTTCGGGCAAGAGCTGAAGGTCTGGTTGCACCAGAAAGCGAACACCTGGGAGATGGCAGGCGAGGATGGTTGTGCGAAGCAGGCTGACGCAAACGCGAGAACAGCCAGGAATGCGAGCGCGGTCTTCATAAGCAGTGTCCTCCAAAGCCGCCGGAATCTTATGCGACGCGCTGGCCGGGTTTGTCAACAATTTGTGAGAAGTTTGTAGAGAGCGATTCACATTCAACCAGGAGGGCACGCTCTGCGCCCTCCTGTTGAAAGCAAGGGCCGGGTTACTTCCCATTCCCCAATATCTGGAAGAACCTGATGATCGACTCAATCCCGCGGTAGAAGTTCGGGATGTGGAATTTCTCGTTGGGCGCGTGCAGATTGTCGTCCGGCAGGCCCATGCCCATCATGATGCTGGGAATCTTCAGGTCCTTGTCGAACTGGGTGACGATGGGAATCGACCCACCCGAGCGGATGTAGACGGTGTCTTTGCCGAAGACCTCGTGCATCGCTTCCACTGCCGCGCGTGCATAGGGATTGTCGGTGTTGACCACGCAGGCCGGGCCTTTGCTATGGACCTTGATGTTGAGCTGGATGCCCTTTGGCGTGAGCTTCTTCACGTAATCGGTGTACTTTTTCAGGATGTCGTCCGCGTCCTGATTGGGCACAAGCCGCATCGATACCTTGGCCGAGGCGCGCGCCGGAATCACTGTCTTGGCACCGGGAGCGGTGAAGCCTCCGGGAATTCCGTGCACTTCCAGCGTCGGTCGCGCCCAAGTGCGATAGAGCACCGAATATCCGGGCTCGCCCGTAAGCACCGTCGAGCCGACTTCGTTCTTGCGATATTCCTGTTCGTTGAACGGCAGGCGTTGCCAGGCTTTCAGCTCATCGTCGGTCGGCTTCTGCACCGCGTCGTAGAAGCCGGGGATGAGGATCTTGCCGTCGGCATCCTTCAGCTTGCTGATGACTTCTACCAGCGCAAACAGCGGGTTCGGCGCGGCTCCGCCGTAAACGCCCGAATGGAGATCGACCTTCGCGCCCTGCGCTTCCAGCTCGGTGTAGAGCAGACCGCGCAGGCCAACACACAGCGTCGGCATGTCGGGCGCAAACAGCTCCGTGTCGGTTACCAGCGCGAAGTCGGACTTCAGCTTGCCGGTGTTGGCGTTCTTCAGGACGTAGGTCTCGATGCTCTCGCCGCCAACTTCTTCTTCGCCCTCGATCAGCACGCGGACGTTGATGGGCAGCTTGCCGTCGCCGCCCTTGAACAGGGACTCGAAGGCCTTGAGCTGCATCCAGAGCTGGCCTTTGTCGTCCACCGCGCCGCGCGCGTAGACGTTGTTGTTACGCTCGGTCGGCTCGGTCCAATTGCGGGCCGCTTGCGCTTCGTCGCCCTTAAGGGGATAGGCATCTTTGTCCACGAACGGCGGCGATTTCCATTCATCCAACGGCTCGGCCGGCTGAACATCAAAGTGCGAATAGCACAGCGCGGTTGGCTTGCCCGGCGCATGCAGCCAGTCGGCGTAAACCAGCGGATGCTTTTGCGTTGGAATGATCTCAACATTCTCAAAGCCGATGCGCTTCAGGTCGTTGGCGACGACTTCAGCGGCCTTGCGAACATCATCTTTGTGCTCTTCGGCGGTGCTGACGCTGGGAATGCGCAACAGGTCTTTCAACTCGTCGAGGAAGCGCTTCTGGTTTTCACGGGCATAAGAAATGGCAGGAGAAACGGTTGCAGTAGCCATAAGAAGACTCCTTTAATCGAACCAATCAAGATGGCCAAACAGGAAAGTATAGCGCAGCAGAAAGTGCGGTTGTCGCGTCACAGCGCGGACCGTGAGCGTTGCACGTAAGGAATGCCGAGCTTGGCCTTTTCGAGGTGAATAACCCCGAATTTGCTGCCTGAGAAAACCCCCTCCCAAGAATTTCGTGCAGAATCGGCAGTTTCGTCATTGAATCTCGATTAAATGCAATATTAAGAATTACTTACGCAAGTTTTCGATGTGATAATCAAGATAATCAAGATAATCAACAAACTGCTAATCATGATAATCAAGATAATCATGATTAGCATGATTATCACTAGCACCATAGTGACATGAAATTCGCCTCTCTCACAGCGCATTTCACGGCTTGAGCGGAGGGGTTGTAGAGCACCATTGCCGGGCTATCGTCTTTCGGAAATTCTGGCGTCCTTCGGCATCACGCCGCTGCAACTGCTGACCATCGTGCAGTTCGCCTCGCAATGGACATTCACGACCTGATGGAACTCGCGCGTCACCGCGTCACCGCCCATCCCTCCGACGCTGGCTGCAAGAAATATCTTGGCGTGGACAGGTGCCCGCCGGTTCCCGATCTCCCTTAATGTGTTGTGAGCCCCGCCGCGCCGGGTACCTCGTCCTTGCGCCACCTTTGGCGAAGGGTGGGATATGAAAGGTACCTTCCCGCAGGGCGGGACTGGAGGAAATGTTCGGAACGCTACCTGGCGTTCTGCTCGCTGCGGGCGAGCTACACGCTGGGCTACCATCTTTCGCGCCTGCGGCGCTCGTCTTTCGGGCTTCCGGCTTCAGCTGCGTAAAACGAATCACAGTCATGATTCGGTCACCTTGCCGCCGGTGCGCGCACTATCTCGACCGAGCACGTGGCGTGGCGGGCGACGAATTCGGCCACGCTGCCGAGTAAGAAGCGCCGCATGCCCTTCTCACCATGGGAACCGACGACGATCAGATTGGCACCCCAGTCGGCTGCGGAATCGATGATTGTCTCCCGGATGTCGCCTACCATGACGGCGGTGTCGGCTTTGAACCCCCCAGCGCGCAACTCCTTCACAATGCGCTCGAGCAACTCCTGTGCCGGCTTTTTCTGTGCCTCCAACTCAGGAGCGTAGCCCGGCGCCATTTGCGGTGGGGCCGGCGCGACCGGTTGCAACACATGCAAGACCCGCACCTCGGTGTTCTCTGCGCGGAACTGCATGACAGTAGCGCGTACGACATCTGCGGAAAACTTTGAATCGTCAACGGCCATTAGGATCTTCATAATGCCTCCTGCGCCTATAAGGGATTGTAAATGCCCGATGAATTACGCCGATTTTTCCGACTCGCCTGCTTCCATTTCGAGACCATAGGTGGTACTTTCGTTCCGCAATCCCATGGCAACCCTGACGCATGATCAGCCCGCGACGGCCTCGCGCCAAAACGGGGCCGGCAGCAACAATACCTACGACCTGATCGTCATTGGCAGCGGGCCCGCGGGACAGAAGGCCGCAATCTGCGCCGCGAAGATGCGCAAGAAGGTTGCGGTCATCGAACGCAAGCGGACGATCGGCGGCGTGTGTGTACACACCGGTACCATTCCCAGCAAAACCTTTCGCGAGGCGGTCCTTTACCTCAGTGGCCTGCGCCAGCGCACGTTCTACGGGCGTGGCTATGCGGTCAAAGACCAGATCGCGATGCAGGACCTGGTCTTCCGCTCCGACATGGTAATGGGGCGCGAGATCGAGGTCATCAAGTCACAACTGCGCCGCAATCGGGTCACGGTTTACGAAGGCAATGGACGTTTTCTGGATGACCGCACCATCGAGGTTTCCAGCGAAGAGGGCTATACCACGCTGCGAGGCAACTACTTCGTGATCGCCTGCGGCACGCGGCCGGCGCATGACGCTGATATCCCCATCGACGGCAAGCGCATCTTCGATTCCGACCAGGTGCACGAACTGCAAGAGTTGCCGCGCGAGCTGATCGTGGTGGGCGCGGGCATCATCGGGCTGGAGTATGCGTCGATGTTCGCGGCGCTGGGCGTGAAGGTCACGCTGCTCGACCAGCGGCCGATCTTGCTCGACTTTGCCGACCGCGAGATTGTCGAAAGCCTGTGCTTTCAGCTCCGCCAGCTTGGCACGGTGTTTCGCCTGGGCGAGAAGGTAGTATCGGTTGGCTTTGACGAAGAGCGCGATCGCGTCTTCGCCAAACTGGAGAGCGGAAAAACTGTTCACGGAGCAGCTCTGCTGTACGCGGTGGGACGACGCGCCAACAGCGATCTACTCAACATCGAGGCTGCGGGCGTGGTGCCGGATGGCCGCGGCAAACTGATCGTGGACGAAAACTTCTGCACAGCTGTGCCGCACATCTATGCGGCCGGCGACGTCATCGGCTTTCCCGCGCTGGCCAGTACTTCGATGGAGCAGGGCAGGCTCGCCAGCTCGCATATCTTCGGGCGCGCCATGAACATCCCGGCGAACCTGATTCCGTATGGCATCTATACCATTCCGGAAATCTCCATGGTCGGCGCGACGGAAGAGCAACTCACGCGCGACAAAATTCCGTATGAAATCGGCATCGCCCGCTATGCCGAGCTGGCGAAAGGGCAGATGCTGGGCGACGACCAGGGCTTCCTGAAGCTCATCTTCGATCCCGCGAGCCTGAAGCTGCTGGGTGTCCACGTCATCGGCGAGCGCGCGGCTGAGATTGTGCACATCGGACAGGCGGTGATCGCGCTCGGCGGCACCATCGAATACTTTCGTGATACGGTCTTCAACTATCCCACGCTGGCCGAGGCCTTCAAGGTGGCGGCGCTGGACGGGCTGAACAAACTGTAGCGCGCCGCAGGTCTTCGCCAATGACGGTTGACCAATTTCGTGAATCGCTGCAACACGACGAATCACCCGCCGGGCTGGACTCCGCTCTCACGGGCTTGTGGTGGGACGCCAAGGGCGACTGGACGAAGGCCCACGAGTCAGCCCAGCAGGATGAGAGTCCGCGGGGATCGTGGGTCCACGCCTACCTGCATCGTAAGGAGGGCGACGCATCCAATGCAGCCTATTGGTACCGCCGCGCCGGCCGGCCTGCCGCCACTAGTCCGCTTGCAGATGAGTGGATGGAAATTGCGAAAGCCTTGCTTCAGCCCTAGCAGTTTACTGAAAGACTCGGTTAGCGAATGCTTTGTGTCAGGGCACGACTTTTTAGTCTTGCCGATAAGTCGCTTATTTCTTGTCATCCCGTCTATAACGACGTTGGCGTTGTGCAGCGCGGAACAGGATGGGACCGACGAGATCGGCGAGCGAACATCCCGCGCCGCAGTGCAGCGTTCCAGCGACAACGCTCTGCCAGAAGGGGCGCGGCACCGTGTTCATCGCATTGATCGCTTCGCCGACGGAGAGGTAATCGGGCCGGTGCGGCCAATGGCCCAATACGCCCAGATGCCGATAAGCCCAGCCCAGAGCGCATTGATGGGCCACACCCAATTCATGACGGCCATCGGCTGGGGCTGGCGGCGACGGAGGTCGACAGCGATGAAGAAGCATGACGCGAGGCCGATCACCTCGAGCCAGGCCAGAAGCTGGAAAGACGTCGGCGCAGCCGGGCTCATTGCTTTCGCTCGACGAGAAACTTCGCAATCTCGCGCAGCGTTTCGGCTCGTTCGCCGAACTGCTCCAGCGCAGCGTCAGCCTGAGCGACCAACTCACCGGCCTTCTTCAGCGAAGCCTCGACGCCGAACAGCGCTGGATACGTTGCCTTGTCGTGCGCCGTGTCTTTGCCGGCGGTCTTGCCCAACTGCTCGGAGGTTTGGGTGACGTCGAGCACGTCGTCCACGATCTGAAACGCCAGGCCGATATTCTCGCCGAAGCCGCGCAGGCCGGCAACTTGTGCCTCACTGGCGCCTGCGTACATTCCGCCGGTGACAACACTTGCGGTGAGCAGCGCGCCGGTCTTGGAGCGATGAATGTACTCCAGCGTCTTGGCGTCGGGATGAACATGCTCGGCTTCGATGTCCATGACCTGGCCACCGATCATGCCGCCGATTGTGCCGGTGGCGCGCGCGATCTCAGCGATGATGGCCACGCGCGCTTCGGCCGGGCATTGCAAGCGCGCCAGCACTTCGTAGGCGCGGGTCTGTAGTGCATCACCCGCAAGGATCGCGGTGGCCTCGCCGTAGGCTTTGTGACAGGTCGGACGTCCGCGGCGCAGGTCGTCGTTGTCGAGCGCAGGGAGGTCGTCATGGATGAGCGAGTAGGTGTGCAGCATCTCCAGCGCTGCGCCCAAGTCCTCGATGCCATCCGGAACGCAACCTTGCACCATCTGCGCCGCCTCCATGCAGAGGATCGGCCGCAGCCGCTTGCCGCCGGCAAAGACGCTGTGGCGCATCGCCTGATGGATTGACGACGGATATTGCGTGGCCGGAGGCAGCAGGCGCTCCAGCGCCGCGTCGGTCAGGATGCGGCCTTCGTCCAACGTGTCCTTGAGCATGAAGAGGGAAGTATAACAATGAGGCAGCCGTCAGTTCTCAGCACTCAGCAGTCAGCCAAACCAGTTTCTTGCCCCGTGCGTCTCAAAGCCACTCGGTCGGGCTGAGTGCTGACTGCTAACGGCTGAGTGCTTCTTCACGCCGCCGCGTGCTGTCCGCGGCTCAGCACGACGTAGCGCTCCGAGGCCAGAAGAATACCGTGCACATCGCTGGAGGTGCAGCAATCGACGGCGCCCATCGCCAATGCCTCGGTCCACATGCGGTCGTCGGCAAGACGATGGATGCAGACGAATGCAGTGGATGGAAATTGGGCGCACAGTTGCTTCACCTCAGTCAGGTTGATGAGCTCCAGGTCCACAACCGCGAAAGGAGCGCGCAGCCGCGCAACGGCGGAGGTGACTTCCTCCGGAGACTTGGCTACGACGAGGTTGCGAAACTCACGGCGCAGCACAGCCGCCAGACGCTCAGCCGAGCGTGGATCGTGATATGCGAGAACAACGTTGATAGGCCGCATGGCAAACCCCTTGGGAGATGGCGGAGGGGGCGGCGATTGCCAACCCGAAGTTGATGTTTTGGTTGACGAGCCAACAACTGTCGCACCGGATAGGTGCGCTGCCAACGATAATTGAGGCGCGGCGCTATTTAACAGCGTCGCCAGGCTGCGTTGCGGATTCGAAGGCCTCCGGCTGAAGCTTGCCATTGCGCTTCAGCAGGATCTCGACTTTGCCTTCGGCTTCTTCCAGCTCCTTGCGACAGGATCCAGAGAGCTTCATGCCTTCGTCGAAAAGTTCCAGCGCGCGGTCGAGGGGGACATCGCCTTTCTCCAGTTCGGCGACAATCTTCTCGAGTCGTTGAAGCGACTCTTCAAACTTGGGCAAGCTCAAGCTCCTGACACAATTCTAGTGCAGATCGAACGCCGGCGACTGTGAAAATTTGCTGCAGGTTTCAACGGCCCAACGCCGGAGTTTAGCGGAGGGCTTCCAGCACGTCCACGGCTGCGGAATAGCGTCCGAAGGGAGCGCTGATCTGGGCGCCTTGCACCATCTTGCGGACGGCGACCAGCATATCGCGAGCGATGGCGACGCCCTCAGCGCGGGCGGTGTCGGCGGTGGTGGCCTTGGCCATGCGGGCGAAGATCTCGTCGGGGATGGAGACCCGCAGCTCGTTCTTCATGAACTCGGCATTGCGGGTACTGGTCAGCGGCCAGATGCCGGCCACGACCGGAATGCGGCAATGTTCAGTCCGGCGCAGGAATTCCTCCATCAGGCGAAGATCGAAGACCGGCTGGGTGACGGCCAATTCAGCGCCGGCTTCGACCTTGTATTCGAAGCGGCGAATTTCCTCGTCAATGTTGGGGCTGCCGGGATTGGCGCCAACGGCGATGACGAACTTCGTCGAAGCGCCGGTGGGATTGCCGCCGATGTCGAGGCCGCGATTCAGGTTGTGGACGATGTTGACCAGGCCGATGGCATCCACATCGAAAACGGCCGTGGCGTCGGGGTAATCGCCCATCTTCGGCGGATCGCCGGTGATGCAGATGAGGTTGCGGATGCCGACTGCGCTCGCGCCCAGCAGGTCCGACTGGATGCCCAGCACATTCCGGTCACGGCAGGTGTAATGCAGAATCGGCTCAATCCCAACCTGTTGCAACACCAGCAGGCAAAGCGCCTGGTTGCTCATACGTGCCGACGCCCGCGGGCTGTCGGGGATGTTGATGCCATCAACGCCCACCGACTTCAGAAAGCGCGCGCCTTCGATCTCACGGGTTGCGTCGGTCCCGCGCGGCGGCACGATTTCCACCATGGTCACGAACTCGCCCGCGGCGATCTTCCGGCCCATTTGCGACCGTTCCTGGAGCGGAGGTACCTCGACCGGCTCAGTCTTGGGCGGAGCCGCTGTGTGGCGTCCGTTCTTGGGGCGGGGAATGGAGCGCAGAAACGACTTCATCATGTGGATGTGGTCCGGTGTGGTGCCGCAGCAGCCACCGACCAGTCGCACCCCGATGCCAACAAAACTCCGGGCATACTCGGCCATGTATTCGGGCGAGCACAGGTAGATATTGCGCCCCTCGACCGAGCGCGGCATGCCGGCATTGGGCTGGGCAGAGAGTGGCTTGGTGGTGACCGCCCGGACACGTTCCATCGCGTCCAGCATGGCCACCGGCCCAACGCTGCAGTTACATCCCACTACGTCGGCGCCCCAGGCCTCGATCTGCGGGCCGTAATGCTCGGGGGCAGACCCATCCAGGCAGTTGCCATCCTCATCGATGGTGACCTGCGCAACGACGGGCAAGTTGGGGTTCACATCGCGAGCAGCCAGAATCGCCTGGTGCAACTCCTCCAGGTATCCGAAGGTCTCCAGGATCACCAGGTCGATGCCTTCTTCGTTCAAGGCAGTAATCTGCTCGCGAAACGCATTGCGGGCCTCGGCCAGCGAAATCTTGCCCAGCGGCTCAATCCGAACTCCCAGCGGGCCAACGGCTCCGGCAACCAGGGCATCAAAGCTCTTGGCTGCCTCACGGCCGAGGCGGGCGCCCTTCCGGTTGATGTCGGCCAGCTTGTCCAGACATCCGTGCTTCGACAAGCGAAACGAATTCGCGCCAAAGGTGTTTGTTTCTATGATCTCCGCCCCGGCGTGGAGGTACTCCTGGTGGATCTCGCGGATGAGATCAGGCTGGGAGACGTTCAGCTCGTCATAGCAGCGGTTGATGAAGATCCCCTTGGAGTACAGCAGCGTGCCCATGGCGCCGTCACAAAGAACAGCGCCGGCTTGCAGGCGGGGAATAAGCTCCGTTGCCATGAAATCTTCCAGACCTTGGAAAGTTTGGGCGTGATTGAACTTTATCGCAAACAGCGGGAAATGGCCATCACAGGTGCGGAGCAGCTCGTTGCGCTCTGTTATAATTCAACCGTTTCCAACAACTTATCGCGAGTCATGACAGCGTCCGGAGTACAGGCTTGAAGCGGGTTGCAGTCCTATTTTTTTCCTTCATCTTCGTTCTCATCCTGGTGTATTGCGGTGGCGGCAGCAGTGCCAACCAGCCTGCCAGCAATGTCAAGCATCGGGCGCTGATCACCAATACCTTCTCCGGCGCTCTGCAAGTCATGGATACCCAGAATGACACCACGGCTTTCACCGCCGAAGTGACCAACTCTGCCGGTCAGGTGATACCGGGATCGCCGGTGAACATTCCCATCGGCAATACGGTTACCTGGGAGGCGCTGAGCGCCGATCTGTCGAAGACCATGGTGTACGACCCCAGTACTAATGCGGTTTACTTCCTCACTAATTCCTCGGAAACGATCGCCACCTCCGTCCAACTCGGCGGCGCGGCAACCATGGGAGTATTTTCAGCCGATGGCAACAGCGCTTACGTTCCGGTGCGAACGGTCCCCGTCGGCGGGCAGCGGGCAGGCGGCGTCCAGAACGTCAGTATCACGAATTCGGCCATCGCTACCACCTACCCGGTTCCCTCGGCCACTACCGTCGCCCTCAGCCCCAATGGACAGATTCTGCTGGTCTTCGCCGGCAATTCGGATTCGGTTTTCCTCATCAACTTGAGTGTAACCAGCCCGGCTGCGGTGGAGATCCCGGGCTTTTCGCGGCCGGTGAACGCCTTCTTCAGCAGCGACAGCAATACCGCTTACGTTCTCAATTGCGGCTGGGAGTGCGGTGATCCGCCGCCGGGACAAGCCTCCGTCGCCCAGCTTGACATTCCGTCCATGACCATCAAGGCCAGGGTGAACGTCGGGGGAGCCAGTGTCGGTTTGCTGAATGGCACCACCCTTTATGTCGCGGGAACATCGTTTACCGCGGGTCCGGTGTTCGATTCGGTGAACGTGACCAACATGTCGCTTAACACCGCCAACTCGGTCGCGATCAATGATGGTCTCCACACCACCATGGCGCTCTCGATGAACAACAAGCTCTATATTGGCGCCGTGACTTGCAGCAACACCCAGGTCGGTTGTCTTTCCGTGGTGAATGTGACCAACAATACCGCCGGCACGCCAACGCCTCCGAACTGCCAGGCCTTTGGGGGCACCACATGCACCGGTCCGATAACCGGCATGCTGGCGATTGCCAACCGCAACGTAATCTACGTGATCGACGGCGGATACCAGGTCATCTACGACACCACGAACGACGCGCCCCAGCAAACGCAGGTGATCTTCAACGGGGCGCTCGCGCAAATTGTGCAGGTAGATCAGTAGGAAAGCTGACAGCTACTACGGCTCCAGCCGCAAATGATGCACTCCTGCCTGCTGCACGGCCGGCGCGGAGAAGGGAAAGACGAACGTCCGCCCGTGGTAGTACGCGTCCCACTGGTCGTCATAATGCTCGTCAAAGATATTGCCCGACTGGCCGTTGACGATGTTCAGCGTGGAGTTGTCAAGATCGGAGAAATCCACCGTCAGACGCTCCGACGGCCCGAAGTGCGCGGAAACCTGCTTCACGGTTTCGTCATCGCCGGAGAGCGGCTGGGGGCCCGGCCCCGCGCCTTTCTTCAGGATGGGGAAGTGGCTCCAGAAGGGATGCTGGATATCCACCCGATGCACCCGCCCCCACTTCCATAGGCCGAGGTTGCGCGGAGTATCGGCATCGTCCACGGCGGCCTGTACCGCGGCGGTCAGCAGTTCGTCGTAGTTGGCATAGCCTGACGGGAGCCAGCGCTCGGGCTGATGGGCGAGCACATTCTCTATCCAGACCGGGCTCATGAACCAGCGGTACTCCTTCCACTCGTCGCCCAGTTTCGGCTTGAGCAACAGCTCCTGCAGCTTCTTGCGCGAGAAATAGGCGATGGTCGGGGCAACCGAGTCAGTAACCATTGTGCCGTTCCAACTGCGCATCAGGTCGGCGGCCTGTTTGGCGCGAGCTGACGCACCCGGTGTGTGGTCCACGGCATACACGAAGCGCTCGGCACAGTAGCGGTCAAACTCGGAGAAGATGTCCGTCTGGATGGTAAGCATGTCTGCTGCCGCCAGCTTCTTCTTCGCGTTGAGCAGCTTGTAGATGCGTTCCGTACGATACGGAGCGACCCACTCGATGCTCAGCAGAAACGGGTAGCCATCCGGCGTCACACGTCCGTTCGCTGTCGCAATCATGCCCGAAGGCGGATCGAGAGCGCTGGGCATCTGGTCGAACGGCACATATCCTGTCCACTCGTGCGAATCGTCGTCGCCGGCTACGGGAACTGAGCCATCTCCGGCGGCACGAATTGGAACCCAGCCCGTGGCTTGATAGCCGATGTGACCGTCCACATCGGCATAGACGACGTTTTGCCCGGGCGCGCCGAAGCGTGAGAAGGCTGTCCGGAACTCCTGCCAATTTTTCGCTGAGTCCACATCGAAGAAGATCGTGCTTGATGCCTGCGGATCGTAGATAACCCACTTCAGGGCAAGCTGGCGCTGCTCGCCAGGAATGATTGAAGTGATGATCGGGCCGTGGCGTGTGATGACGACATCAAGGTTGACCTCCGGCTTGCCCTTGACCTCGATGATTTCCTTGCGATGCTCGGGCTTGACCCAGCCCTGGGGCGTCAGGTATTCGCCCTGATCGTTGAACCTTTCGATGTAAACGTCTTCGACGTTCGGGCCGAGATTGGTGAAGCCCCACGCGATGTAGCGATTGTGTCCGACGATGACGAACGGTACGCCCGGCAGCGTGACGCCGGCTACGTCAAAATCTCCGGCCGTCAGGTGCGCCTCGTACCAGGTGTTGGGAATGCGCAAGTCGAGGTGCATATCGTTCGACAGAATCGGCTTGCCTGAAACCGTGTGCGTGCCGGAGACGACCCAGTTGTTGGAGCCGGGCTGGAGTTGTTCAGCAGCAAGTTCGCTTTGAAGGGGGATTCCTTCAGGCGTGCTGAACAGCACCCTATTCCTGTCATCCCGAGCGAGCCCGCCGCGGGCGAGTCGAGGGACCTGCATTTTATTTTCTTGCGAAGTGAGTCGGCTGGTTTTCTTTCCACGAGGTGCCGGAGCCTCCTCCTCATCCGGTGTCGTCTGCTGCGGAGTCTCGTTCTCAATGGAAGGTCCCTCCGCTCCCGGCGGATGATCGCGCCACGAAGTATTCACGTACAGGTCAGTGGTAAGTTCCGGCCCCAGCTTCGCGAGTACCTTCTCCTTGAAGAGCTCGTGCCTGTAAAGGTAGTGATTAAGGAACTCGGTCATGGACAAGCCAACCAACGCCGAATCCTCGGCCGTCCACACATGCGGGAAGTAGGTGAGGAAGCGGAATTCGAGCGGCAACGTCTTCTGGTGCTGCGCGATATAGGCGTTCACGCCGGCGGCATAGGCTTCGAACTGCGCGCGCTGCGAGGGCGGCATGTTAGCGACGGCCCGCTCCGCAACTTGCCGCAGGCCGAGAATGCGCTGCTCGCGATCTACCTTGATGTACTCCGGTCCCAGCACTGCCGACAGCTCGCCCGCGGCGAACCGGCGTGTCATGTCCATCTGCCAGAGCCGGTCCTGCGCGGTGATGTATCCCTGGGCGAAGAGCAGGTCGGGCAGGTTGGCGGCAGCAATGTGCGGCACGCCGAGGGCGTCGTAAATTACGGTTATGGGACTGGCGAGCCCGGCGAGATGGATCGTCCCATCCACCTGCGGCAGCGCGGCGCGCACTGCGCGATAAAACCAGAAGTCGAAAGCAAGGAAGGCGATCAGCAGCAGCGCCAGTACTGCAATTACCGCGCGCAGGATGAATTTGCGATTGGATGAACGGGCTGGCGGGGCAATCGCTGTGGCGGCCATGGAAGTTTTGATTGTAACCAAATCAGACAGAGAGAACTCACCACAGAGGCACGCAGCACACAGAGTTTAAGGAAAACCTTCATCCATGTCATTTCTCGGTGTTCTCTGTATCTCCGTGGTGAATCACTCCGCACAGGGCGGTGTTATGCTGATACCGAGTCGCGCGCCCATGCTGCAGAAGCGCATTGACGATCAACCGACAATTTCGCGCGAGATGATGCGCGAGGCCGAAGGCATCTTTCACGGCCATCTCAAGCGGGTTGGGCTCAAGCACACCGGGCAGCGCGATACCATCTTGCGGGCCTTCCTCGACACGCGCGACCATCTCTCCACCGACGAGCTCTACCGGCTGGTGAAGAAAAAAGATGACCGCATCGGATTTACCACGGTGTATCGCACGCTGAAGCTGCTTGCCGAGTGCGGGCTGGCGAGCGAAGTTGCGTTTCATGACGGTGTGGCCCGTTACGAGCACCAATATCAGCGGCGAAACCACCACCACATGGTTTGCACGGAATGCGGCGCGTCGGTCGAGTTTTTTGCGCCCGGCATCGAACGCATCGAGCAGGAAATCGGCCGGAAGAACAGGTACCTGCCCACCCGCCACACATTTCAGATCTACGGCATCTGCGAACCGTGCCAGAAAAAGAAGAAGCGGCCGGCATCGTAACGCATTTCGAGCATGCTCACCCTCACCGAAGCCGCGGAACAGATTCGCAGCCACCGGCTTTCTCCGGTTGAACTCACGCGCGACTCGCTGTCCCCCATCGACCGGCTCAATCCGCTGGTGAACGCGTTCATCACTGTCACGGCCGATCTTGCGCTCGAACAGGCGCGACAGGCGGAGTCCGAGATCATGGCGGGCAATTACCGCGGCCCGTTGCACGGAATTCCAATCGGGCTGAAGGACCTGCTCGACACCGCCGGAGTGCTGACCACCGCTGCCAGCAACCAGTTTCGCGAGCGAGTTCCGGCTGAGGACGCGCAGTTGGTCACGCAGCTCAAGCAGGCCGGGGCGGTGATCGTCGGTAAGCACAACCTGCATGAGTTCGCATTCGGCATGAGCGGAATTGTCAGCGCCTTCGGACCGGCGAAAAATCCTTGGGACGTCAGCCGCATCACGGGCGGCTCGTCGTCCGGCTCAGCAGCAGCGGTGGCGGCTGGAATGTGCCTGGCTGCGCTTGGCACTGACACAGCAGGTTCGGTCCGCTGTCCGCCGGCGCTGTGCGGCATCGTGGGGCTGCGGCCAAGTGCGGGGATGCTGAGTGCGGCGGGAATGATTCCGCTGGCGCGTTCCTTCGATACCGCCGGGCCGCTGGCGCGCACGGTGCGTGATGCGGCGATTCTGCTGGAGGAGCTCTCCGGGGTACCACTGATAGCGGCGCTGCACGAGAAGACTTCCGGATTGCGCGTCGGGGTGGCGCACAAGGGCTTTTTCGACGATCTTCAACCGGATGTCAAGCTATGCCTGGACGCAGCGCTGGCGGTCATCGGGACGCTGGTTGCTGAGGTGCAGGAGGTCATGCTGGACGTGTCCCGCAGCCGCACCGTCTTTAATGCGGAGATCTACGAATATCACGCGGAGATGTTGGCCAGGACTCCGGAGCTTTACAGTTCGCACACGCGGGCGCGGGTTTTGGCTTGCGCCGGAATCAGCGCGAGCGACTACATCCGCGCGCAACGGGAGCTGCTGGACGAACGGTGCAAAGCCGAGGCGGCGTGTGCGCAAGTGGACGTCATCATCACTCCCACGGTGCCGGTCGTCGCTCCCGCGATGGCGGATCTGTCGCCTCTCGGCGAGCCCGAGCTCCGCCAGTTCGAGACCAGCCACCTGCTGCGCAACACTGCGCCGTTCAGCGTGCTCTACTGGCCGAGCGTTTCCGTGCCGTGCGGATTTACGCGCGACGGGTTACCTGTAGGGATGCAGATTTCCGGTAAACCGGGGGGCGATGCGACGGTTTTGCAGCTGGCGCATGCTTACGAGCAGGCGACCGAGTGGCACAAGCGAGAGCCGGGGTTAATTGAAGACGCTAGGAACTAATGCTGTCATCCTTGTTCAGGATGACAGTACGAAATGGGTTGTGCGAGCGAAGAGCTAAAGGCTAAAAGCCTACGAACACCGGCTCCGGCACGAGCTGTACGCCGAACCTATCCTGCACCCGCGCCTGAATCTCGTCTTTGAGCGCGACGATCTCCGTCGCGCTTGCGCCGCCTCGGTTGACGATGGCCAGCGCATGCTTGCGCGAGATGCCGACTGCGCCTTTCGTATAACCTTTGGTGAAACCGGCGTGCTCCACCAGCCATGCCGCCGGCAGTTTGCGGAAACCGTCGGCCGCCGGATAGCTGGGCAGTTGCAACCCGCGCGACTCAAGGCGGCCCGCGAGCTGCTCAAAGAAAGGCTGCGGCAGGACCGGATTCTTAAAGAATGAGCCGACGCTGCGCGCGTCAACATCACCGGGAACAATCAGCATTGCCTTGCGGTGACGGATTTCACGCACCGCGGATCGTACATCCGCCAGAGTCAGCTCGCCGGCGTGCTCGGCAAAGAACTTCTGCAAATCGGGATAGTGGACGCGTGGCTGCGCGCCCTCGTGCAGCACAAACGAGACTTGCAGGATGACGTAGTGATCGCGCTCGGTTGTGTTGAAGATGCTGGTGCGATAAGCGAATCCGCAGTCGGCGTTCGAGAACGTCTTCGTCTCCAGCGAGCGCAGGTCGAGGACCCGAACTTCACGAATCGTTTCGGAGACATCCTGACCATAAGCTCCAACATTCTGCACCGGCGTGCCGCCAATGGTGCCGGGAATTCCGCTGAGACACTCCAGACCGGCGCAGTTTGCTTCGACGGTCTGAGCCACGAGATCGTCCCAGTCCACGCCTGCGCCCGCGAGCCAGGTAGCACCTGACCGTGAGACATCCGGGATTGCAACTTTCAGCACCAGCCCGGAAAAACCTGCGTCCGCAACGACGACGTTGCTGCCGCCGCCCAGGACGAACAGCGGTACTTGCCGGGTGCGCGCGAACTCGACCGCCTCGATGACCTCGGCTTCATCCCGCGCCTCCACGAAATAGCGCGCCGGTCCGCCGACGCCCAGCGTCGTGAGGGGAGCCAGCGGAAGCTGTTCGCGGATCAGCATGCCCTTTCTGAGTTTCGCCTGGTTTGAATGGGGCGCCTAAAGGCGCGCCCCTTCAAATCACTTTGCACCTATCTGAAACGCCTTGATCACGATGTCATTCGGCTGGCTGCCCACCGGAATCAGAGTCACCAGGGCGCGGTCGGCACTGATTTTCGAGTTGTCGCGGGTCTTCACCGTGCGCACCACGGCAACATCTCCGGAGCGGGAGTTCACGACCAGCAATTGCGCCTCGTCCGGGGTCAGCGCCAGTGCGTCGGGATGGCTGCCCACCTGCACCGCGCCGATGACGCGGCCTTCGTCAATTGCGTAAACGCTTACGTTGTCCGACCCGAAATTGCTGACGTAGAGCAGGCTGTTGTCGGAGGAGACGATGCCGTGGGCCGGGCTGTTTCCGATCAGGTAGGTGCCGCCGACCTCATTGCTGCCTGTCTCCACGATCGAGAAGCTGTTTCCATCGAAGTTGCTGACGAACAACTCACCGCCATCGGGCTTCAGTGCAAGCTGGACCGGCAGCTTGCCAACATCAAGCAGCGTCAGCAGTCGATCGGACTTCAGCTCGATGGCCGCGAGCTGGTTCGAGCCGGGACAAGCCACAAACACCTTGCTGGAATCGGGCAGAATGACCATGTCCTGCGGCTGTTGGCACACCGGCACAGTGCTGCGCACGGCAAGCTTGTCTGCATCAATGATCGATACGGTATTGTCGGCACGGTTGCTGACCGCAACCAGCTTGCCGTCAGGCGAAACCTTCGCCAGGCCAGGAGCGCCTCCGACGCGAATGGTTGCAATCACGGCGCGTTTGGTGAGATCAATGACGGAAACATTTGCCGAACCCGAGTTGGCGACATAGGCGCGCTTGCCATCCGAGGAAACCGAAACGAAGTAAGGCGCGCGATGAACGCCGATGGTGCCAACAACTTCGTTGCGCTCGGCATCAATGACGCTGATGTTGTTCGAGTCGGCATTGGCGACGTAGATTTCATTGCGTGCGGGAGTGGCAGCCATGCCGGTGGGGCCGGCGCCCACCGCGATGGTTTTCACATTCTGGAGCTGCAGCAGATCAAGAACGCTGACGGAGTTGCTCTTGCCGTTGGTGACGTACGCGTATTCGCGATAGCCCGGATCGACCGGCTTGCGCTGATGACAGGCCGTCACGAGCAGCGCCAGCAACGTCAGC
>Ga0335077_10000408_pt1 | contig 47153 bp, 48 predicted proteins | sample Lox_Sample_31_FD_207151 | JGI IMG/M metagenome (GOLD analysis project Ga0335077, IMG submission 207151) | Soil microbial communities from Loxahatchee National Wildlife Refuge, Florida, United States - Lox_Sample_3.1 | ecosystem: Environmental > Terrestrial > Soil > Wetlands | place: USA... | reverse complement strand
AGGATCGCGGTACAAGCACGATCCGTCGCGGGATCCGAAACAGCATCGTTCCAGACCCTGACCCGCGAGGGGCGAACTACCGACGGCCCCCGCGAGAGGCCCGGGCTAGAAGCCCAGGAGCCGGACTTCCTCGCGGCGCTCCCGGGCGAAGAAGTGGATCCCGTCCACGAACCGGACCCAGTTGCAGCGGGTGCACATGACGAGCGAATGGGTGCGGGCGCTGTCGGCGAGGAAGCGGACGCCGCGGAGGAGGTCGCCGTTCGAGACCCCGGTGGCGGCGACGATCACCTCGCCCGGGGCGAGGTCCTCGGTGCGGAAGATCCGGGTGTAGTCCTCGATCCCGAGCTCCCGCAGCGCGTCGATCTCGCCCCGGGAGGTGGGCCAGAACTGGGCCTGGAGCTCCCCGCCGAGGCAGCGGAGCGCCGCCGCGGAGAGCACCGCCTGGCGGGTGCCGCCGATCCCGATCGCGAGGTGGTCGTTCGTCCCGCGGATCGAGGCGGAGATCGCCGCGGTGACGTCGCCGTCCTGGATCAGCTTGATCCGGGCGCCCGCGTTGCGGATCTCCTCGATCAGGTCGTGGTGGCGGGGCCGGTCGAGGACGATCGTCGTCACGTCGTTGACCCGGCGGCCGAACGCCTCGGCGATCGCCTCGATGTTGTCGATCACCGGCCGCTGCAGGTCGATCGAGCCGCGGGCGCGCGGGCCGACGGCCATCTTCCGCATGTACATGTCCGGGAGGGTCAGGAACTTGCCGGGCTCGCCGACGGCGATCATCGACATCGCGCCGTTGCCGCCGCGCGCGACGACGCCGCGCCCCTCGAGCGCGTCGACCGCGAGGTCGACCTCCCGCCCGCCGAGGCCCACGACCGACCCCTGCGTGAGGCTGCCGCTCTCGTCCGCGGCGCCGAGGACGATGCGGCCGCGGATCGGCAGCTCGTCGAGGCTCGCGCGCATCCCGCTCGCCGCCGCCTCCTCGGCCCCCTCCTGGTCGGCGCGACCGAGCCAGCGCGCGGCCGCGAGCGCGGCCCGCTCGGTCGCGCGGAGGTACGACTCGCAGATGCAGGGCTGCTGCGGCGCCTGCTCCGCGTCGCCCGTCGCCGGCTCGGTCTCGACGTCGGTCATACGCGCTCCCGCATCCGGTCGGCCGCCGAGAGGACGAGCTCCGCGAGTGCGGCGGTCGCGCCGTCCGCGCTCTCGTTCTCGATCACCGGCACGCCCTGCCGCTCCGCGCGCGCGACGAGATAGTCCTGCAGCCGGCGGATCTCGGCAAAGCGGTCGAGATACTTCTCCGTCGGCCGCTGCGAGCCGGCGTCGCGCGCGAGGAAGTGCTGCGCGTGCGCGGTCTCGTCCTCGATCGAGAGCAGGCACGGCACGACGAGCGCGTCGGGGCGCGGCCCCGGCAGCAGCCCGGGGACGAGGTGGACCCCCTCGAGCACCAGCGACCACCCCTCCTGGAGCGCCCGCTCGATCGACGCCTCGACGCCGACGAGGACATCGCGCGACTGCTCGAGAAAGCCGGTGACGAGCGGGTCGTCCGCGTGCGGGAACGCATCGCCCGCCTCGAAGCTCGAGTAGTGGATCGCAGGCATGAACTCGTGCGAGAAGAACGCGCGCATGGTCTGGCGGACGAAGTCCGTGGAGGTGACGCGCGTGATCCCGAGCCGGTAGGCGATCTCCGTCGCCACCGTCGACTTGCCGGTGCCGGTGGCGCCGCCGACGAGGATGACGATCGGCAGGTCGAGCTCGCGGAGGTCGTGGTAGCGGCGCAGGCGGTGCATCGCCTCGCCTCCCTCCTCCTCGCCGAGGATCTCGGCCGCGAGCGCGCCCAGCCGCTCGAGGTCGAGCACGTCGCTGCCGCGCGCGGCGAGGTCGTCGCCGGCGGCGCGTGCGAGCGCGTACGCACGCTCGGCCGGGACGCCGACGGCCATCAGCGCGCGCGCCATCAGGCCGCGCGAGTACGGGAGCCCGTGCTCGCCGCCGAGCGGCAGCGGCATGATCCGGCGCGGCTGGCTCACCGGGCCGCGGCCTCCGCCGGGACGAGGCTCCGCAGCCGCTCGTCGAGCTCGTCCGAGACGACGTCGTTCGCGGCGAGGACGAGCTCGGCGCCGCAGGCGAGGGCGTGCTCGGCGACGACGTCGATCGCCGCAGCCTTCAGCTCGACGAGGTAGACCTCGGCGTCGACTCGTTCGAGCTCCGCGCGAAGCGCGTCGCGGCGGGCGAGGTTGCGGGAGACGTGCACGACCTCCGCGTCGAGGTGCGCCGTCGGCGCGGCCCCGGTGGTGAAGACGGCGGTGCGGCGGCCTCCGAGCGGCGCCGCGGGCCGCAGCCGCAGCTCCGCGCGCACGACCGGCACGTCCTTGAGCGCGCGCACGGCGGCGTGGTCGGCGCCGCCGGTGTCGACGACGAGGTCGGAGACGAGCACGCGGTACGCGTTGAGCCCGCCGCGCACGTCGTGGCCGCCGCTTGTGACGAGGATCCACGCGCCGGCGGCGACCGGCGGCAGCGCCGCGCCGCTCCCGTCGAAGAGCACGAGCTCCGGGTCGAGCGTCGCCGCCAGCGCGGCGCCCTCGAGCACGTTCGAGTCGACCGTCGCTCCCGCGAGCCCGCCGCCCGCGCGGCGGCACCCGATCGTCGGCACGCCGGCGAACGCGGCCGTCTCGAGGTAGTCCGACGCGGCGTGGCGGCCCGAGCGCGCGAGCGCGACGAGCTCCTCCACCGCCGGCGGCGCCCCGCAGAGCTCGGGCGCCGGCGGCCCGCCCCGCCCCATCGACACGACGACGACGGCGCGGTCGCGCGCGAGCAGCCGCGCCGCGTGCGTCGCGACCGCCGTCTTCCCGACGCGCTTGCCCGTCCCGATCACGGCGAGCGACGGGAACGGGACGGCGTGCCGCGGCGGCGGGTCGAAGCGGAAGTCCGCACCCGCGTACGGGAGCCCGAGCGCAAGGGCGCGCGACGCCCACAGCATCCGCTCGCGCGGCCCGAGCACCGGCTCGTCGGAGAGGTCGACGACGACGTCCGCCGCGACCTCGTCGAGCGACGCCGCGAGCGGCACCCCATAGTCGTCGCCTCCGCGCAGCTTCTCCGTGCCGCCGACGAGGAGCGCCGCGACCACCTCGTACGGCAGCGCCGCGAGCGCGTCGCGCACCACCGGTGCGTAGTGCTCGCCGTCGATGAGCACGATCGCCCTCACCGGCGTGCCGTCACCTCGTCGTCGATCCGCGCCGTGTACTTCTCGTAGGTCTTCGTCTCGGTCGAGAACTGGATGATCCGCTCCTGCTCGTGGAACGGGTACTTCCGCCACACGTCGACATGCGTGCCGTCGATCTCGACGACGTTGTAACAGGGCCTCCCGTTCCCGCGCAGGCGCGAGGACGAGACCGTGCCGGCGTTGACGATGAACAGATCCTCGAGCTTCCACGCGTACGGCACGTGCTTGTGCCCCGACAGGACGAGGTCGACGCCCGCGCGCTGAAGGCACTCGAGCGCGTCGCCCGCGTCGTGGACGATGTTCCGCTCGCGGCCGGTCCCGGGCACCGGCAGCAGATGGTGATGGAGGACGAAGACGCGCAGCCGGGCGGGCGCCGCGAACTGCTCCTCGATCCACGGGTAGCGGCCGCGCCCGATCTGGCCGTTGTCGAGGTCGGGCTCGGTCGAGTCCACGGCGACGATCGTGACGCCGCCCTCGCGCAGCACCGAGTTGCGCAGGCCGAACAGCTCCTCGAAATGGACGTAGCCGACGTTCCGGGAGTCGTGGTTGCCCGGGATGACGACGAAGGCGGGGCACTCGATCCGGTCGAGGTACTCCTTCGCGAGCGCGTACTCGTCCTTGAACCCGTGCGAGGTGAGGTCGCCGGAGCAGACGACGACATCGGGCCCGAGCTCGTTGATCTCGGCGATCGCCCGCTCGAGCAGGTTCGGCAGGAAGAACTGCTGCCCGCAGTGGAGGTCGGACAGCTGCGCGATCGTGAAGGCCCTGCGGCTCCCGCCATCCTCCATGCGTCGAAGTCTAGGCGCCCGGCTCGGGAGCGTCCGACCCGGCAGCTACCGTGACCGGAGATGGGGCTCGACATCCCCGTTTTCCAGGCATATCGGGGAACCGAGCCGCCGCGTTTCGCCAGCCGGGCGGAGCTCGAGTGCGCGAAGGTTCTCGACTACTACGGCGTGCCGTGGCTGTACGAGCCGCGCACGTTCGTCCTCGAAGAGGACGGGGACGGGCGCGTCACGGAGGCGTTCACGCCGGACTTCTACCTCCCGGAGCAGGACCTCTACATCGAGATCACCGTGATGAAGCAGTCCCTCGTCACCCGCAAGAACCGAAAGCTGCGGAAGCTGCGCGAGCGCTACCCGGACGTGAAGGTCAAGCTCTTCTACCGGCGCGACCTCGAGCGGCTCGCGACGCACTTCAACCTCGATCTCGCCTCCTAGGAGGCCCGCCGCGGACGACCGGATCGGCGAGGTCTACCTGTCGGCGGACGAGATCGCGGCCCGCGTCCGCGAGCTCGGCGCCGAGATCGCCCGCGACTACGACGGGCGCGAGCCGATCCTCGTCGGCTCCCTGAAGGCGAGCCTCGTCTTCCTCGCCGACCTCTCCCGCGCCCTGCCGATCCTCCACGCCCTCGACTTCGTCGAGCTCGCCGGCTACGGCAGCGCCCAGATGGGCGGCCACGAGCAGATCCGGGTGCTGAAGGACCTCGACGCTGACATCCGCGACCGGGACGTCCTCCTCGTCGAGGACGTGATCGACACCGGGCTGACGCTCCACTACCTCGTCCGCACCTTCGAGCTGCGGAAGCCGCGGACGATCGCCGCGGCGACGCTCCTCGACCGCCCCTACCGGCGGCTCGTCGACGACCTGCCGGTGCGCTACGTCGGCTTCGTCGTCCCGGACGAGCTGTTCGTCGGCTACGGCTTCGACCTCGAGGAACGCTGGCGCGAGCTCCCGGACCTGCGGCTGCTCCGGCTCGGAGGCTCCACCGACCGGGAGAGTTAGGCTAAACTAACTTTCGTGGGCGTCACCCAGGTCGAACGGGTCGAGCGGGCGCGGACGCGCGGGGAGCGCGTCCTCCGCGGCGGCCGGTTCCGGATCCTGCCCTTCCTCGGCCCGGCCTTCATCGCGGCCGTCGCCTACATCGACCCGGGCAACTTCGCGACGAACATCGCCGGCGGGTCGCAGTTCGGATACACGCTCGTCTGGGTCGTCGTCGCCTCGAGCCTGATGGCGATGCTCGTCCAGGGGCTGTCGGCGAAGCTCGGCGTCGCCACCGGCCGGAACCTCGCCGAGGTCTGCCGCGACGAGCTCCCGCGCCGCGTCACGATCGGGCTCTGGCTCCAGGCCGAGGTGATCGCGATGGCGACCGACCTCGCGGAGTTCCTCGGCGCGGCGATCGGGTTCCACCTGCTGTTCGGGTGGCCGCTGCTGCCGTCGGCGGTCGCCGCTGCGATCGCCTCGTTCCTCATCCTCGGCATGCAGCGGTTCGGGTTTCGCGCGCTCGAGGCGACGATCGTCTCGATCGTGCTCGTGATCGGCGTCTGCTACGTGATCGAGCTGTTCTACGCGAAGCCGAACCTCGGCCTCGCCGCGCGGGACGCCGTCGTCCCGAGCTTCGCCGGCTCGAACGAGGCGGTGCTGCTCTCCGTCGGGATCATCGGCGCGACCGTCATGCCGCACGTGATCTGGCTGCACTCGGCGCTGCTCCAGGACCGGATCCGCCCGACGGACGACCGCCAGTCGCGGCGGCTGATGCGGTTCACGTGGATCGACGTCCTCGTCGCGATGGGCATCGCCGGGCTGATCAACGTCTCGATGCTCGTGATGGCGGCGAGCACCTTCTACAAGAGCGGCCTCCACCACGTCGAGTCGCTCGAGGTCGCCCACAGGACGCTCGTCCCGCTGCTCGGCGGCGCGGCGAGCAGCATCTTCGCGCTCGCGCTGCTCGCCTCGGGGCTGTCGAGCTCCGCCGTCGGGACGCTCTCCGGCCAGGTCGTGATGCAGGGGTTCGTCCGCCGCCGGATCCCGCTGATCGTGCGCCGCGTCGTGACGATGCTCCCGGCGTTCATCGTCATCGCGCTCGGGCTGAACCCGTCGCGGACGCTCGTGCTCAGCCAGGTGATCCTCTCGTTCGGGATCCCGTTCGCCCTCGTGCCGCTGCTGATGTTCACGCGGCGCCGCTCGGTGATGGGCACGCTCGTCAACCGGCACGCGACGACCGCGGCCGCGGCGCTCGTCGCCGCGGTGATCATCGCCCTGAACGTCTACCTGCTGCTGCAGACGTTCGGCGTGGCCTAGCGGCGACTATCCACCCAGGTACCCGAGCGGGTCGACCGGCGTCCCGTTCACGCGCACCTCGAAGTGGACGTGCGGACCGGTGCAGAAGCCGGTGCAGCCGGAGTAGGCGATCACCTCGCCCTGCTGGACGTCCTGGCCGCACGAGACGGCGACGCGCGTGTTGTGGCCGTACGCGGTCGCGTAGCCGCCGCCGTGGTCGATCATCACGAGGTTGCCGTAGCCGGACATCCAGCCGCACCAGACCACCTTCCCCGCGGCGGCGGCGTGGACCGGCGTGCCGGAGGGGACGCCGATGTCGATCCCGGGGTGCAGCGTCCCCCAGCGCATCCCGAACGGGCTCGTGATCGGCCCGGAGACGGGCCAGATGAAGTGCGGTGCGTCGCCCGGCGCCGCGGGCGAGCCGTCCGAGGTGCCGGCGAGCCTCGCCGCGAGCGCGGCGCTCGCCGCCGCCAGCGCCTGCGACTCGCCGACCTCCTCGTCGATCTGCTTCCGTGTCACCGCCAGCGCTGCGGACTTCTTCGAGCGGGCGCCGCTGAGCTGCCCCTGGCTCGAGACGAGCTGCGCCCGCAGGATCTCCTCCTGCTGCGCACGGCCGAGGATCACCTGCTGCTCGACGCGGACGCGCTGCCGCGCGGTGTGCGTGCGTGCGCGTGCGGCGGCGGCGGCGCGCTTCGCGCTGGCGACCGAGGCGGCGACGTGCTTGTCCTGCGCGGCGATCGCGCCCAGGTAGTCGAGCTGGTCGAGGACGTCCTGGAAGCTCCGCGCCGCGAGGAGGACGTCGATCGTCGTCGGGTCGGGCTGCTTGTAGATCGCGACGAGCCGCTGGTCGAGCCGCTGCAGGGCGAGCCGGTACTCGCGGCGGAGGTTCGCATAGCGGACCGTCTGGAGCCGGAACAGCGCGTCGAGCTTGTCGAGCCGGCGCTGGTGGAGGGCGACGTCGCGCCGGAGCACGGCGAGGCGGCCGGAGACGTCGCCGACGCGCGACTCGAGCGCGTGGATGCTCGCGGACAGGCCGCCGATCTGCGCGTCGAGCGCGGATGCCTGCTTCTTGTCCTGCGCGATCTTCGCCTGGACCGCGGCGAGCTTCGCGTCGACACTCGCCTTCTGCCCCGCGATGTCGCCCGCGAGCGCGCCGCCGGCCGGCAGGAGCAGCGTCAGACCCGCTGCGAGGACGAGCGGGAGCACGAGCCGGCGGGCCATCGAGGAACGGACTTCGCCGCCCTAGCCGCCGATCCTCGTCGTGGGCTCCGGGACGCGGGCCTGCGCCCGCGGCTCGAGCGCGCGCAGCGCCTCCGCGGCCGCGCGCCGCAGCGGGCCGACGAGGGCCCGGTAGTCGTCGTCGGAGACCTTCCCCGTGCGGTGGTCGAACTCGAGCTCCTTCAGCGCGGCGAGCGCGCGGTCGCGCTCCTCCACGAGCTCGAGCCGGCGCCGGTCGAGCTCCCCCGGCTCGGCGAGCCGGTCGTCCGCCGGCGCGGGCTCGCGCAGGAACGGCCGCGCGACGAGCAGCACCGCGAGCACGGCGAGCACGGCCCCGAGGACGAGCGCGAGCGTCACAGCCCCGCCGACACCGCGGCCGGCGCGTAGCGCTCGGCGAGCCGCCGCTGCTCGACCGCGTCGGGCCACATCGCGATCACCGAGCCGAGCACGAAGACGAAGCCCGCGACCCAGATGAGGTTCACGAGCGGTTTCACGAGCACCTTCAGGAACAGCGTCTGCGACTTCGGGTCGATCTGGTCGGCGATCGTGAACACGTCGCCGAGGTTTCGCGGGTCGTGGTAGATCGAGACCTCGTTCGACGTCTGCTGCTCGACGGGGTACCAGTTCTTGCCCGGATGGAGCGTGGTCACGTGCGAGCCGCCGCGCGAGACGTCGACCGTCGCGCGCGTCGCCTGCGCGTTCTCCTCCTGGCGCGTCGCGAGGCCGCGATACGTCAGCGTGTAGCCGGCGATCTCCATCGACTGTCCCGGCCGGAGCCCGTGGACCGGCTCGCGCACGGTCTGGTACGCGCTCGAGCCGGCGATCCCGATCGCGAGCAGCAGTACCGCGGCATGGACGACGTACCCGCCGTAGCGTCGCCGGTTGCGCGCGACGAGCGACGTGAACGCGCGCGGATACGACTCGCCCGCGATCGCGCGGCGCGCGTTCGTGCCGCGCCAGAACTCGAGCACGATCGACGCCGCCACGAACGCGGAGAAGGTGTACGTGAGCAGCCCCGGCGTCGAGCCGCCGAGCCCGGCCCCGATCAGCGCGACCCCGGTGACGACGGCGGCGAGCAGCGGCACGAGGAACGTCTTCCCGAGCGCGCGCAGCGACGCACGCCGCCACGCGACGAGCGGCCCGATCCCCATCAGCAAGAGCAGCGGCAGCCCGAACGTGTGGAGGAAGAAGTCGTAGTACGGCTTCGACACCGACCGCGTCTCGCCGCGCAGCGCCTGCGTCAGCAACGGGTACATCACGCCCCAGAGGATCGTCAGGCAGAGCGCGACGAGCAGCAGGTTGTTGTAGAGGAACGTCGCCTCGCGCGAGACGAGCGACTCGAGCTTCGTGCGCGCCTTCAGCAGCGGCAGCCGGATGTAGATGAGCGCCACCGTGAGCACGGTCATCAGCGCGATGAAGCCGAGGAACCAGCCGCCGAGCGGGCTCTCCGAGAACGCGTGGATCGAGTTGACGACACCGGACCGCGTCAGGAACGTGCCGAAGATCGAGAGCAGGAACGCGAGCGAGACGAGCACCATGTTCCAGACCTTCAGCATCCCGCGCTTCTCCTGGATCATCACCGAGTGGAGGAACGCCGTCGCCGCCAGCCACGGCATCAGCGCGGCGTTCTCGACCGGATCCCACGCGTAGTAGCCGCCCCAGCCGATCTCGACGTAGGCCCAGTGCGCGCCGAGCAGCTGCCCGACGCCGAGGAACGTCCACGCGGCGAGCGTCCAGCGGCGTGTGGCCACGATCCAGCGCTCGTCCGTCTGCCGCGAGAGGAGCGCGCCCATCCCGAAGGCGAACGGGATGGTCAGTCCCACATATCCCAGATAGAGCATCGGGGGGTGCGCGAGCATGTACGGGTTCTGGAGGCTCGGCACCATCCCGGCCCCGTCGCCCGGCGCCGGCGCGACGACGAACGGGCTCGAGACGAAGCAGAGCATGAAGGCGAAGAAGCCGGCGACGAGGGCGAGCACCGGCACGACCCACGCGACGAGGTCGCGCGCGCGGCGGTTCAGCCAGACGGCGAGCGCCGAGTAGCCCGACAGGACGAGCAGCCAGAGGAGCAGCGACCCCTCCTGGCCGCCCCAGAACGCCGAGAGCGCGTAGCCGAGCGGCAGCGACCTGCTCGTGTGCTGCGCGACGTACTGGAAGGTGAAGTCACGGCGCGCGAGCGCGACGAGCAGCACCACGGCGGCGACGAGCGTCGACCCGAACGCGGCGAGGAGGGCGTTCTGCGCGGAGAGCGCGAGCCGGCGGCGGCGCCGCCACGCCGCGAGCGATCCCGCCACGAGCGCGTAGACGACGAGGCCGAAGGTGACGAGGAGGGCCGCGCGGCCGAGCTCGGCCACGCTACGAGCTGCTCGAGCCCTTCGCGGGCGCGTACTTCGAGGGGCACTTCGTCACGAGCGAGTCCTTGTCGCCGACGAAGGTGGCGCCCTGGAGCTTCCCGGTGAGCACGATGTGCCGGCCGACCTTGAACAGGTCGGGAACCGACCCGCGGTAGACGATCGGCACGGTCACCCTCGAGGCGCCGCTCACGTCCTTGACGCGGAAGCGGAGGCCGGCCCCGTGGGCGTCACCGGTGACCGGCCCGACGACGGTGCCGACGAGGGCGACGTGACCGGCATGGCCGGCGAGCCTGCTCGGGGACAGCTGCGTCGTCGCGCCGCCGACGACCGCCGTGTAGAGGATGAACACGGCGAGCGCGGCCGCCACCGAGAGAGCGAGCACGAGCCGGGCGGGACTGCTCCTCACCCGCGCGATTCTAGCTAGGCGTCAGGCGCCCCGACGCGGCGGCCCGGAACCCGGTAGCCGTGGTCGAGGCAGAGCGACCCGGGAGCGTCCTCGGTGAGGGCGTCGCAGTAGCCCTTGCCGTACGCGGCCCGCATGAAGGCCGCGACGACGTCGAGGTTCCAGTCGGTGATCTCGCTCGCCTCTCGCCAGAGATCGGAGAGGCGGAGGTCGATGTCGAGCTCCAGCAGGTCGATGCGCGACGGATGCTTGGCCATGGCGCCGACGGTACCGGGGCGGTCGGACGGCACCTTCGGGGCTCAGGCGGGGGCGGCTGCGAGCCCCGCGACGGCGGCGCCGAGGCGGGTCTTCTCCTCGCCGGTGAGCGTCCGCAGGGGCGCCCGGACGTCCTCCCGGACGGGCGCGCCGCGGAGGGCGGCGGCGACCTTCAGGGCCGGCTGGAACGGGAAGGCGGCGACGGCCCGCCGTATCCGCTCGAGCAGGGCGGAGCCGTCCGCGGTCGGGTCGTGGACGATCGGCGCCACGACGTCCGGGAACGCGGAGGCGAGCCCGGAGACGGAGCCGGCCGCGCCGAGGGCGGCCGCCTCGAAGATCAGCGGCTCGGCGCCGACGAAGACGTCGAGCCCGTCGAGAAGATACGGCGAGACGCGGTCGATCGGCGAGTCGGAGACCTTCATCCCCGCGAGGTTCGGCGCGACCTCGCGCAGCCGCTCGACCACGCGCGGCGGGACCGCGTAGCCGCTCCGCGCCTCGAACTCGTAGACGTAGAACGGCGTCGGCGCGCACGCGGCGGCCGCCGCGGCGAGGTGGGCGAGCTGCTCCGACTCGTCGAGCGCGAAGTACGGCGGCGCGATCACTGCGACCGCGGCCGCGCCGAGCGCCGCCGCGTCCGCCGCGAGCGCGACGGTGTCCGCCGTGGTCTGCGCGCCGCAGTGGACGGCGACGTCGAGCCGGTCCCCGGCCGCCGCCGAGAAGGCGCGGGCGATCCGCCGCCGCTCCTCGACCGAGAAGAGCATCCCCTCCCCCGTCGTGCCGAGCACGAGCATCCCGTCGACCCCGCCGGCGGCGAGGAAGTCGACGTAGCCGGGCACCGCCTCCTCGTCGAAGGCGGCGCCGCCGTCGCGGAGCGGCGTCAGCACGGCGGCGAGGCAGCCCTTGATCACGACCGCACTATTGCGCATCGGCGTACGCTCCCGCACATGGGAGAGATCCGCTTCGGCCCCTCGGGCCTGCCCGCGGCGGAGAGCTTCGAGGAGTCGGCCGCGCTGCTCGCCGCCGACGGCTACCGCGCCGTCGAGATCGGTTTCGCCGGCGGCTTCTGGCTCGACTACGACGCCGCGCCGCGGCTGGCGGCGGCGCTCGAGGCCGTGGACGTGACGCTCTCCGTCCACGCGCCGCTCGCGGCGTTCCTGGGTCACGCCGACCGCGGAAAGAAGTTCAACATGGCGCTCGGGATGCTCGACCACACCGCCGGCCTCGCGAAGGCCGCCGGCGCGACGATCATCGTCATCCATCCCGGCTTCCTGCTCGGCCGCGAGCGCGAGCGCGCGATCGCCGACGTCGTCGATCAGCTCGGCGACCTGAAGGCGCGGCTCGAGAAGAAGGACCGGCTCGTGCCGTTCGGCGTCGAGGTGATGGGCCGCGTCCGCGACCTCGGCACCGTCGAGGACGTGATCGCGATCGCGTCGCAGGTCGACTTCGTGCGGCCCGTGCTCGACTTCGCGCACATGCACGCGACGAGCGACGGCGCGTACCTCGACGCCGGGCGCTTCGCGGCCGCGCTGGCGGCGGCCGACGCGGCGCTCGAGCCCGGCGCGCCGTTCCACATCCACTTCTCCGACATCGCGTACGCGAACCGGAACGAGACGAGGCACCTGCCGTACGGCGAGGGGACGCTGCGGGCGGAGCCGCTGCGGGACGCGCTCGCGGAGTTCGAGCGGCCGGCGACGGTCATCTCGGAGTCGCCGGACGAGGCGTCGACTCAGACGATCGGCGCGGTGCTCTCGGGCGAGAGCCCGGCGCGGCGCTCGGCGTAGACGTCGGCCTCCTCGTCGCGCCCGTTCGCGCGGAGGAACTCGACGAGGTAGCGCAGCGCCCAGTGCTCGAGCGCGCGCAACTCGTAGAGCGCGAGCTCGTCGACGGCCGCGATGAACAGCTCCTCCGCCTCCTCGTTCCGCCCCTGCGCCGCGCGGACGGTGCCGAGCGCGAGCTTCGTCGTCGAGCCGGAGACCCGGTCGTCGGGGCCGACGGTCTCGCGCGCCTCGAGCGCCGTCCGCTCGGCCTCGTCGATCCTGCCCTGCTCGACGAGCACCATCGCGAGCGCGCGCTGCGCCTCGCACAGCGAGCCGCGGTCGCCGAGCCCCTTCAGGGCGCGGACCGAGTCGCGCAGGAGCTTCTCGGCGCGGTCGCGGTCGCCCTGCGCGAACGCGGCGCGGCCGATCATCATCGTCATCACGGCCTCGCGGATCGCGTTGCCGACCTCGGCGTAGAGGGCGCGCGCGGCGCCGTAGTCGGCCTCCGCCTCGACGGGACGGAGGCTGACGAGCTCGAGCCAGCCGCGGACGCTGAGGGCCGAGGCCCGCCCGAACAACATGCCGCTCGCGTCCGCGAGCTCGAGCGCCCGCTCGACGAGCGGCGCGGCCTCCTCCAGCTCGAGCCGGAGGATGTAGACGTTCGCGAGGCTGTGGATGACGAGCACCTCGAGGTCCTTCCGCTCGGCCTCGCGGGCCGCTGCGAGCGCGGCCTTGGCCCAGCGCTCGAACTCGCGGCTGTCGCCGAACCACGCCGCCACCTGCGAGGCGATCCAGAGCGGCTCGAAGCGGACGTCGGGCGGCTCGTCCTTCAGCACCTCGACCGCGCGCGCGACGAGCTGCCGCGCCCGGACAGCGTCGGCGCGGTGCTGGAGCACGGCCTCGGCGAGCGCCGTGAGCGCGCGGCCCTGGAGGCGCGCGTCGCCGTGCTTCTCGGCCGCGGTCGCGACCTCCTCCATCTCGACGAGCACCGCCGGCATGTCGGCGAGCCGCCAGGCGGCGCGGCCGGCGAAGTAGCGGCGCTCGAGCGTCGGCGCGAGCTCGACGGCGCGAAGCAGGAGCTTGCGCGCGCTGCGGAACGCCTCGCGCGAGAGCGCGCGCCGGCCCGCGTGCTCGAGCGCGGTCGCGGCCTCCTCCCGCAGGTCGGCGGGCGCGTCGCCGTCGAGCTCGGTGAGCAGCCGGGCCGCCTGGTCGAGGTGGAAGGCGCGGATCTCGAGCAGCTCGTGGCCGGCGCGCTCGCCGAGCCACCCGGCGAAGGCGCGGTGCAGGTCGGCGCGCGAGCTCTTCGCAAGCCCGGCGTACGCGACCTCGCGGATGAGCACGTGCTTGAGCTTGAAGGCCTCCTCGCCGTGGATCGTCGCCCGCGGCTCGCGCACGACGAGGTCGCGGAGCATCAGCTCGTCGAGCGCGCCGTGCACGTCCTCCACCTCGGGCGAGAGGCGCTCGAGCGCGCCGAGCATGAAGATCCGGCCCATCACCGCCGCGCGCTGGAGCAGCATCCGCTGCGAGCCCGGGAGGCGGTCGATGCGCGCCGCGATCAGCGACTGGAGCGTGTCCGGGATCCGCTCGACGCCGCCGCGCGGGCGCTCGACGAGCATCCGCACCGTCTCCTCGACGAACAGCGGGTTCCCCTCGGTCTTCGCGAGCACGGTCGCCGTGTCGAGCAGCAGGCCGAGCTCCACCTCGAGCTCCGACGTCAGCGCCTCGATCAGCTCCGCGCTCTCCTCGGGCTGGAGCGGCTCGAGCTCGAGCGTCGTCGAGCGGACGCGGCCGCCACCCCAGGTCGGGCGGACGTCGAGCAGCTCGGTGCGGGCGATGCAGAGGAGGAGCAGCGGCGCCTCGCGCACCCACGCGGCGAGGTGCTCGATCAGCTCGAGCAGCGGCTCCTCGCCCCAGTGCACGTCCTCGAACAGGAGCACGAGCGGCTGCGCCTCGGCGAGCTGCTCCGCCCAGGCGCGCGCGGCCCAGGCGATCTCCTGCTGCGCGCGCTCGCCCTCGACCGCCTCGAGCACGCCGACGGCGAGGCCGAGCAGGTCGGCGACCGCCTCGTCCTCGCACGTCTCGCGGAGCTTCGCGCGCGCCTCGTCGAGCGGGTCGTCGTCCGAGATGCCCGCCGACGACTTGACCATCTCGGCGAGCGGCCAGTAGGTGACGCCCTCGCCGTAGGGGAGGCAGCGGCCGGAGAGGACGGTGGCGCCCTCGAGGCCGGCGACGAACTCACGGGCGAGGCGGCTCTTGCCGACGCCCGGCTCGCCGTAGATCGTGACGAGGGCGGCACGGCGGTCGCGGACGGTGCGGACGAAGGTGTTCTCGAGCAGCTCGAGCTCCGACTCGCGGCCGACGAGCGGGGCCGAGAGCCCGCGTACGGGCTCGCTCAGCTCCACGGCGCAGAGGACGCGGTGGGCGGCGACCGGCTCGCGCCAGCCCCGCAGCTCGAGCGGCCCGACCGGCTCCAGCTCGACGCGGTCCCGCACGAGGCGGGCGGCGGCGGGGCCGACGAGGATCTCGTTCGGACCCGCCTCCTGCTGGAGCCGCGCCGCGAGGTTGACCGGCTCGCCGGTGGCGAAGGTCGACTCCGACTCGTCGGCGACGACCTCCCCGGACTCGATCCCGACGCGGGCGTCGAGGCCGAGCTCCGTCACCCGGTCGAGCGTCGCGAGCGCGGCCCGGACGGCCCGCTCCGCGTCGTCCTCGTGCGCGAGCGGGACACCGAACGCGGCCATGACGGCGTCGCCGGCGAACTTCTCGACGGTGCCGCCGTGGGTGACGATGCAGTGCGAGACCTGGTCGAAGAAGCGAGAGACCTTCCGGCGCACCACCTCCGGGTCCGCGTCGACGACGGCCTCGGTCGAGCTGACGAGGTCGACGAACAGGACGGTGGCGAGCTTGCGCTCCATACCCCCGAATCGTAGTCGCAGGAGATGCCGCTACCGGGCAGCGTTTTCCATAGCATCAGACCCGTGCTCGATCCCTCGGTGTTCAAGGCCTACGACGTCCGCGGCGTCTACCCGACGGAGCTGGACGAGGACGGCGCGTACGCGATCGGGCGCGGCTACGTCGAGCAGTTCGAGCCCAGGCGGATGGCGGTCGGGCGCGACATGCGGCTGTCCGCGCCGTCGATGCAGGCCGCGGTGATGGAGGGCGCCGCCGACGCGGGCGCCGAGGTGCTCGACCTCGGGATGATCGGGACGGAGATGCTCTACTTCGCCGTCGGCGAGCTCGGGCTCGACGGCGGCATCGCGGTCACGGCCTCGCACAATCCGAAGGAGTACACCGGGATGAAGATCGTGCGCCGCGGCGCGCTGCCGGTCGGCGGCGAGTCGGGTCTGCTCGAGGTGCGCGACCGGGCCCTCGCGCTGTCGGGGCGCGGCGGCGGCGGCGGGGAGGCGCGGATCTCGCCCGTCGACATCTGGCCCGCATACGTCGACCGGGTGATGTCCTTCATCGACGTGTCGGCGGTGCGCCCGCTCCGCGTCGTCATCGACGCGGCGAACGGGATGGCCGGCGCGATGCTCCCGCCGGTGCTCGAACGGCTGCCGATCGACGCCGTCCGCTGCTTCTTCGATCCGGACGGGTCGTTCCCGAACCACGAGCCGAATCCGTTGCTGCCCGAGAACCGCGAGTTCATCGTCCGCAAGACGCTCGAGGAGCGCGCCGATCTCGGCGTCGCGTTCGACGGCGACGCCGACCGCTGCTTCTTCGTCGACGACACGGGCCAGTTCGTCCCCGGCGACTTCGCCACGGCGCTGCTCGCCGAGGGTGTGCTCGCGCGCGAGCCCGGCGCGAAGATCATCTACGACGTCCGCGCGAGCTGGGCGGTGCCGGAGACGATCGAGCGCGCCGGCGGCGTGCCGGTGATGAGCCGCGTCGGGCACGCGTTCATCAAGCTCCTGATGCGGAAGGAGGATGCGGCGTTCGGCGGCGAGGTGTCCGGTCACTACTACTTCCGGGACTTCTCCCAGGCGGACACGGGAGTGGTGCCGTTCCTGCTGATGCTCGAGGCGGTCTCGCGGAAGGGCGGGAAGCTGTCGGAGGCGCTGCGGCCGTTCCGCGAGCGGTACTTCATCACGGGGGAGCTGAATACGCCGGTGAAGGACGTGGCGCTGAAGCTGCAGGAGCTGAAGGAGCGGTACGCGGCGCAGGGCCGCGTGTCGCATCTGGACGGGATCTCGGTCGACGCCGACGACTGGCACTTCAACGTGCGTCCGTCGAACACGGAGCCGCTGCTGCGGTTGAACCTCGAGGCGCGGTCGCAGGAGCTGATGGAGCGCAAGCGCGATGAGGTGCTGGACGTGATCCGCGCGTAGTCAGGCCGCGATGCGCCAGGGCTCTGGCGGGAGCGGTTCGTAGCGGGCAATCGCCTCGATCGTGTCTGACACCGGGAGATGTCCCGAATGGACGGCGTCGACGTATGAGCGAGTCGCCGCCTCTCTGTCCCGACCGAACAGTGCGAGGACGGTGTCGACCGCAAGCCACACGGGCGCCGGCTCGAGCCCCACGGTGGCGCGATAGCTGCACCAGCGCCAGTCCACGGGTGACGTGCAGAGCCCTGCCTTCACCGGGTTCCTCACGACGTAGATGTTCGAGTTGACCGCGTAGGAATCGGAGTCGACGACGACGCTGAAGAACCGGTTCTGGAACAGGTGCCCGCGCCTGCCGTGGCGGTGATTCGTGCGGCGGCTGTGATTGCCGTTGAGCTCCTGCATTCCGGCCGACAAAGCCGAGTCCGGCGATCTCGAGACGACGTGGAAGTGGTTCGTCATGAGGCACCACGACGACACCTCCCACCGGTACTTCGTCGCGACGCGACCGAGCTCCGCAACAAATGACTCGACGTCGATGCGGTCGAAGACGATCGGTGCCCCATTGTTCCCCTTCGCGACCGCGTGGTACGGAAAGTCGGGGTCGAGCACTCGCGGTTCGCGTCCCACGTCCCGACGGTAGCCGACGCGGTCTCCCGGCAGGGCCGCCGTCGCACACTTGCTAGTAAGTCGTGACACTTCTGCGAACCGTGTCTGACACCGGGACATGGCTGTGTTGGTCCCTGCGTAGGATCAGCGCATGAGGCTCGAGCTCGGACGCACGACGGGGCGGCGGCCGCCGTTCAAGTACTCGGCCCTGACGCGGGTCGGGTTCTCCGACACCGACGCGCAGGGGATCGTCTACTACGGGCGCTACCTGCCGTACTTCGACCTCGCGCGCACCGAGTACCTCCGCCACCTCGACCTCCTCGGCCGCCGCGGCGAGGGCGAGTTCGTCATGCGGGCGATCGCGGTTGAGTACTTCGCTCCCGCCCGCTTCGACGACACGATCGAGGTCTTCTGCCGCCAGAGCCGCGTCGGCAGGACGAGCGCCACGTTCGAGTGCGCGGCCTATCGGCTGGAGGACGAGGTGCTGATGGTCACCGCACAGCAGACGGCCGTCTACGTCGACCTCGCCGAGCGCAAGGCGTGCCCGATCCCCGACGACTACAGGCAGGCCGTCCGCGCCTTCGAGGGCGCCGACCTCGACGCATGAACCCTGCTGCCGCAACGGCCGTCGACGAGATCGTCGCCCGCGGCGGCGACGCGGACGACGTCCTCCGCGCCGTCGTCGCCGCGCTCCACGACGAGGCGGGCTACCCGTGGGCCGGGATCCTCTTCGTCGAGTCCGGCGGGCTCGCGCTCGGCCCCGAGGCCGGCCGCGCCGGCACCGCCGGCCGGCGCACCGTCCCGGTCACCTGGCAGGGCGGTCGCGTCGCCGAGCTCGCCGTCGAGGGCGCGCCGCCCGAGGACGATCACTTCCTCGAGCACGTCGCCTCGCTCGTCTCGGGCCACTGCCTCGTCGGCTGGGACACCGGCGGGGAGCCCTGGAGCGCATAGCGCAGCCTCTCGAGGAGGCTGCGCGCCCGGCCGTGTCCTCGCCGACCGGACGCCGCAGCTTCCGAGCCCCCCTCCCCTCGTCGCGTTGTAGTCGCGGGCGGGCGCGACTGTCGATCCCTCGTCCCAGGGATCCCTCGTTGGAGCCACCCCGTGTGAGCGGGTGATCATCCCTCGTTCGAGGGAACGGCTCGGCTCCACGAGCGGGCTCGCGGCGCCGATCCCCCGATCGGGGTACCCCACCGCCACCGGACGGGCGTCCCTCGATCGAGGGACGGCCGGCGGCTCAGACGAGGAGCGGCGACTGGAGGCCGAGCAGGTCCGGCAGCGACCTCGCCCAAACGATGATCGCGGGCCAGTCGCGCACGTCTCCCGCCGGCATGCGGTTGAGCGGGAAGTGGAGCTCGGACGGGTCGAGCCGCCCGCCGAAGACCTCCACCGCGACGGGATCGAGGTCGTAACGCGCGAGCGCCGCGTGGAGCTGCTCGCGCGCCTGCGCCCAGTGCGCCGGCTCTTCGTCGGTCGGGCCGGAGCCGAAGACGGCGAAGGGCCGTTCCGCGAGCGCGGCCTCGTACCGGCGCAGGAACCGGTGCGCGTGACGGTGGAGGCGGCCCATGTACAGGGCGCCGCCCAGAATGACGGCGCTGTACGCGTCCAGGTCCTCGACGCCTTGGGCGGGCCGCACGTGCGCCCGCAGCCCGGTCGCCTGGATCGTCTCGCACACCCGCTCGGCCAGCTCGCGCGTCGAGCCGTGCTTCGACGCGTACGCGACCAGCACCACACGGTCCATCGCCGCAACCTCCTCGTTGTCTCCGGCCAGCGTCGCCGAGGGGCGCGCGGGCCGCATCCGTGGGAACTCGGACGCTAGGACGGGGTAACCCGGTACGCGTCGAAGACCGACTCGACGTTCCGCAGCGACGTCAGGAGCGCTCGGAGCGACTTCGTGTCGCCGACCTCGACCACGTACCAGTTCCGGGCCATCTGGTCCTCGACGGTGCCGCCGTAGCCGACGATGTTCGCGCCGTGCTCGGCGAACGTCCGCGCGACGTCCTCGAGCAGCCGCGGCCGGTCCCACGAGTCGACCGCGATCTGGACGCGGAAGCTCTGCGACGTGCCGCCGTCCCACTCGACCGGCGTGAACCGCTCCGGGTTTCGCATGAGCGCGCGGACGTTCGGGCAGTCGCCGCGGTGGATCGTGATCCCCTTCCCGAGCGAGATGTAGCCGACGATCTCGTCGCCCGGCACCGGCGTGCAGCACTTCGCGAGGCGCACGAGCACGTCCTCGACGCCGACGACGTTGATCCCGTACGTGTCGCTCGCGAGCGCGTCGCGCGCCTTCGGGCGCTTGCGCGGAACCGCCTCCTCCTCGGCGACCTCCTCGACCTTCAGCTTCTGGAGCACCTTGTTGACGATCGAGCCCGCCGTCAGCTTCCCGGAGCCGAGCGCGAGGTAGAAGTCCTCCGCCTTCTTGTAGCCCGACTCGCGGATCACGCCGGCGAGCACCGCCGAGCCGGCGAGCTTCTTGTACGGAAGGTTCTGCGCCTTCAGCGCGTGCTCGAGCGACTCGCGGCCCTTCGCCTCCAGATCCTCCTTCTGCTCGCGCGAGAAGAACTGGCGGATCTTGTTGCGCGCGCGCGACGAGGCGACGAGGCCGAGCCAGTCGCGCGACGGCCCGCGGCCGCCCTTCGACGTCAGCACCTCGACCCGGTCGCCGCTGCGCAGCTTGTAGTGGAGCGGGACGATCCGCCCGTTCACCTTCGCGCCGACGGTGCGGTGGCCGACGTCGGTGTGCACGGCGTACGCGAAGTCGATCGGCGTCGCCCCTGCCGGCAGCGTCTTCACCTCTCCCTTCGGCGTGAAGACGAACACCTCCTCGTCGAAGAGGTCGGTGCGGAACGATTTCACGAACTCGCCGGCGTCCGCCTCGTCCGCGTGGAAGTCCATCAGCTGCTGCACCCACGCCGTCCACTCCTCGTCACCACGACGCGGCCCCTTGCCGTCGCGCTTGTAGGCCCAGTGCGCGGCGACGCCGAGCTCGGCGGTCTCGTGCATCTCGCGCGTCCGCACCTGGATCTCGAGCGGGCGGCCCTCCGGCCCGATCACCGTCGTGTGCAGCGAGCGGTAGCCGTTGAACTTCGGCATCGCGACGTAGTCCTTGAATCGGCCCGGCATCGGCTTCCAGAGCGAGTGGATCAGCCCGAGCGCGCCGTAGCAATCGCGTGTCCCCTCCTCGCCGTCGCGCTCGACGATGACGCGCATGGCGGTGAGGTCGTAGATCTCGTTGAACTCGCGGCCCTTCTTCGACATCTTGTCGTAGATCGAGTAGAAGTGCTTCGCGCGCCCGGAGATCTCGGCCGGGATGTCGACCTTCTCGAGCTCGCGGTTGAGGACGTCCGCCGCCTCGGCGACGTGGCCCTCGCGGTCGGCGCGCCGCTCCGCGACCATCTGCTTGATCTCCTCGTACTTGCGCGGGTGAAGCGTCTGGAAGGCGAGGTCCTCGAGCTCCCACTTGATCGCGTGGATGCCGAGGCGGTGCGCGAGCGGCGCGTAGACCTCGAGCGTCTCCTTCGCCTTCTGGATCTGCTTCTGCTTGCCGAGGTACTCGATCGTCCGCATGTTGTGCAGGCGGTCCGCGAGCTTGATCAGGATCACGCGGACGTCCTCGGACATCGCGACGATCATCTTGCGGTAGTTCTCCGCCTCCGCCTGCTCGCGGCTCTGGAAGGTGATCCGGGTCAGCTTCGTCACGCCCTCGACGAGCCGGGCGATCTCGTCGCCGAACTCGGCACGAACGTCCTCGATCTCCGTCGCCGTGTCCTCGACGACGTCGTGGAGGAGCGCCGCGGCGAGCGTCTGCTCGTCGAGCCGCAGCTGCGCGCAGATCCGCGCGACGCCGACCGGGTGCTCGATGAAGGGCGAGCCCGACCGCCGCGTCTGCCCCTCGTGGGCGGCCGCGGCGAAGACGAAGGCCCTGGCGATGAGGTCGCGGTCGACGGCGCCCGTGTAGCTCTCCACCTCGCCGAGCAGCTCGTCGAGGAGGCCCTGGTGCTTCTCGCCTGTCTCCAGCGTCGCCACCTTCCAAGTGTACTCCGGGCCTCCGGCGGGCCATCCCCCGCAGGAACGACCTTCCGGGGGTCGAAATCACCGCATCCGTGCTCCGTTTCCGCCGCACCGAGTCCCGGAAGGTCGTGCAGCTGGCGCGCCTGCTGGCCGCGCTCGACGAGCAGGCGAGGACCGCCCGCCCGGCGCCCCGCCGGACGAGCCGCGTCGTCCTCGGCGGCCGCTAGACCACGCCGACCTTGAACGCGTCCAGGGGCTCGAACCGCGCCTGGAAGAAGCGCAGATGCTCGGGCTCGTACGTCATCCGCAGCCCGGGGATCGCGCGCGCGTGCGCGTACAGGTCGGCGACGACCTCCGCGACGTACTCCAGGTGCTCCTGCGTGTAGACGCGCCGCGGCAGCGTCAGCCGGACGAGCTCGAGCCCGTCGTACGGGTCGGTGCCGTGCTGCGCCGAGACGATCCCGCGCTCCATCGTGCGCACGCCGCCAGCGAGGTAGATCGCCGCCGCGAGCGCCTGCGCCGGGAAGTCGTGCTGCGGCACGTGCGGCAGGAATCGCTTCGCGTCGATGAAGACGGCGTGCGCGCCCGGCGGCAGCACGATCGGCACGCCGGCCACCTGGAGCAGGGACGCGAGGTACGCGACCTGGTCGACGTAGTGCCCGACCATCCGCTCGTCCGCCGCCTCGCGGATGCCGCGGGCGAGCGCCTCCATCGCGGCGCCCGACATGCCGCCGTAGTGCGGGAAGCCCTCGTAGACGACGACGAGCTCGCGCAGCCGCTCGGCCAGCAGGTCGTCGTTGACGGCGACGAAGCCGCCGATCGGGACGAAGTGGTCCTTCTTCGACGAGAAGACCGCGCCGTCGCTGAGGTCCGCGATCAGCTTCACGATCTCGGCGAGCGTGTGTCGTCCGTAGCCCTGCTCGCGGCGCTTGACGAAGAGCGCGTTCTCGGAGCTCCGCGTCGCGTCGAGGATGAACGGCACGTTGTAGTCGAGCGTGACCGCGCGCACCTCGACGAGGTTCTCGATCGAGAACGGCTGGCCGCCAGCCATGTTCAGGCAGCACTCCTGGCGGACGAACGCGATGTTCTCCGGCCCGGCGCCGCGGATCAGCGCCTCGAGCTTGTGCACGTCGATGTTGCCCTTCCACGGGTACGTCGACTCGGGATCGCTCGCCTCCGGCACGGAGACGTCGGCCCAGATCCCGCCGGCGAGCTCGGCGTGCTCGCGCGAGGTCGTGAAGTAGAGGTTCGACGGGACGAGCTGGCCCTTCGAGACGAGCACCTTCGCGAGCAGGTGCTCGGCGCCACGGCCCTGGTGCGTCGGGATCGTGTGCTTGTAGCCGTAGACGTCGCCGACGGCGCGCTCGAGACGGAAGTAGCTGCGCGAGCCGGCGTAGGCCTCGTCGCCGAGCTCCATCGCGGCGCGTTGCTCCTGCGAGGCCGCGGAGGTGCCGCTGTCGGTCAGGAGGTCGATGTAGACATCCTCGGAGCGGAGCAGGAAGGTGTTGAAGCCCGCGCGCACGAGCGCGTCGCGGCGGTGGTCGGCGTCCGGCAGAAAGATCGGCTCGACCACCTTGATCTTGTACGGGGGCGCGTTCATGAACGCAGCTTCGCCGCGTTCCGGGAGGCTCGCATCCGTGGCGGCACGCACATAGGCTTGCGGGGATGCCGTGGTACTACGCCGTCGCCGAGCACGATCACGAGCTGCAGAACCCGCTCGGCCCGGAGAAGGTCCGGCTGCTCGGCGAGCGGCTCCGGCTCGGGCCGGAGAGCCGCGTGCTCGATCTCGCCTGCGGCAAGGCCGGCCCGGCGCTGATTCTCGCCGAGACCGGCTGCTGCATCGTCGGCGTCGAGCGCGCGCCGGAGTTCGTCGCCGCGGCGCGGGAGCGGGTCGCGGCCGCGGGGGTCGCCGACCGAGTCGAGATCGTCGAGGGCGACGCGGCCGCGTTCGCGGCCGACCCGGAGAGCTGGGACGCCGTGCTCGAGCTCGGCGCGAGCTTCGTCTGGCACGGCCTCGACGGCGCCCTGGAGGCGCTGGCGCCGGCGGTGCGGCCCGGAGGGCACCTCGTGCTCGGCGAGCCGTTCTGGCGCACCTGGCCGCTGCCCGAGGGGATCGACGACGCCGGCTGGCTCCCGCTCCGCGAGACGGTCGGGAAGATCGAGGCCGCCGGCCTCCAGCTCGTGACGCTGATCGCCTCCTCCAAGGACGACTGGGACACGTACGAGTCGCTCCACTGGCGCGCCCTCGAGGAGTGGCTCGACGCGAATCCGCGGGATCCCGACGCGCGGGAGATCCGGCGGCGGCACGAGGCCTCGCGTGACGACTACCTGCGCCACGAGCGCGCGTTGCTCGGCTGGGCGCTCTTCGTCGCCCGGAAGCCGGCCGCGTAAAACGTCTGTAAGCCGCTCCGGGACGCGGGGCCCGGAGCGGTAGAAGGTCCGGCATGGAGTCGCAGTTCGGCACGAGCACGCCGTACAGCCTCGGCATCGAGGAGGAGTTCCAGCTCGTCGACCGGGAGACGCTCGAGCTCGTCCCGCTCGTCGAGCCGATTCTCGCCGCGTTCGAGGGCGAGGCGGTCGGCGCGCGCGTGAAGCCGGAGCTGCTCCAGTCCGTCGTCGAGGTGACGACGCGCATCGCCGTCGACGTCGAGGAGGCGGTCGGCGACCTCGTCGACCTGCGCCTCCGCGTCGGGCGCGCGGCGGCCCGGCAGGGCGCCGCGATCGCCTCCGCGGGCACGCACCCGTTCTCGCGCTCCGACGAGCAGCGCGTCACCGACCGGCCGCGCTACACCGAGCTGTCGAAGCGTCTCGGCTGGCTCGCCTCGCGCCAGCCGGTGTTCGGGCTCCACGTGCACGTCGGCGTCGGCTCCGCCGCGAAGGCGGCGGCGTGCGCCGACGGCGTGCGCGACCGCCTCCCCGAGCTGCTCGCGCTCTCCGCGAACTCGCCGTTCCGCCACGGCCGGGTGACGGGGCTCGCCTCGACGCGCGCGCAGATCGTGCTCGACCTGCCGCGCGGCGGGATCCCGCCCGCGCTCGGCTCCTTCGAGACGTTCGAGACGCTCGTCGAGCACGGCGTCGACGCCGGCGTCTTCCCGGACTACACGCACGTCTGGTGGGACGTGCGGCCGCACCCGCGGCTCGGCACGGTCGAGGTGCGCGTGTGCGACGCGCAGACGCGCATCTCGAGCGTCGCCGCGATCGCGGCGCTGACGCAATCGCTCGTCGCGACGATCGGCAGCGCTTTCGAGTGCGGGGACGTCGCGGCTCCGGCGCCCGCCCTCGTGCTCGAGGAGAACCGCAGGAGAGCGGCGCGCGACGGACTCGACGCGCGGCTCGTCGACTCGGCCTACGGCACCGAGCGCACCGCGGCCGAGGCGATTCGCGCGCTCGCGGAGCGCTGCGCGCCGGCCGCGGACGCGCTCGGCTGCGCGGAGCAGCTCGAGCTCGTGGGGTCGATCCTCGACCGCGGCACCGGCGCCGACGAGCAGCGCCGCCTCCACGAGGAGACCCGCGACGTGCGCGCGGTCGCGCGGATGCTCGTCGAGGAGACCGTGCCCCAGGTCGTCTCGGTCTAGGCGGCGCGCGCGAGCGGCGGCTGCGCGAGCAGCGCGCGGAAGCGCGCCGACTCGAGCAGGTGCCGTCGGCCGAGGTCCGATTCGATCTCGAGCTCGGCGAAGATCGCGACCGCCTCGGCGTCGCGGGCCGCCGCCGGCTTCCGGTACTCGGCGACGAGCCACGCGCGCAGCTCGTCGAAGCGCGGCGACGCGTCGAAGATGCGACGGACGACGAGCTGCGGCGAGACGGTGCCGTTCCAGCGGTTCTCCTCTAGCCGGAAGGCGACGTCGTAGGCGCTGTCGCGACGGTACGCGTCGAGCCGCGCGCCCTGGCCGAAGGCGATCGCGCTGCCGGCGTCCGCGCCGTCGCGGCGGACGCGGAAGCGCAGGTGCTTCCCCTCGCCGACCGTGGCGAGGTCGCCGAGCTCGCAGCCGGGCGCGAGCAGCGTCACGCTCGGGTTGCCGAGCCCGAACGGCGCGAGCCGCGCGAGCTCCGCACAGAGGTCGAGCGACAGCTTCTCGCCGCGCGGGACGATCGCGTCGATCTCGATCACGGGCAGCAGCATCTCCTCCCGCAGCACCGTCGCGGCGTGCGCAGCGAACGCGTCGGCGAACGGCTCGACGTTCTCCGGGCGGATCGAGAGCCCGGCCGCGGCGCGGTGGCCGCCCCAGCGCTCGAGCAGCGCGGAGCAGGCGCCGAGCCCGCCGTGCAGGTCGAAGGCCGGGATCGAGCGGCCGGAGCCCTTCCATTCCCCCTCTCCGCCGGCGATCAGCACGACCGGCCGGTGGTAGCGCTCGACGAGACGCGACGCGACGATGCCGATCACGCCTTCGTGCCAGTCCTCGCCGGCGACGACGTACGCGCGCCGGCTGCGCCGCTCCTCGGGCCAGTCCTCGACCTGCGCGATCGCCTCGCGGAGGATCCTGCCCTCGACCGCCTGCCGCTCCCGGTTCAGCTCCTCGAGCGTCTCGGCGAGGCGCCGCGCGTCGTCCGCGTCGTCCGTCAGCAGCAGCTCGAGCGCCGCCCGCGGGTGCCCGAGCCGGCCGGCCGCGTTGATCCGCGGACCGAGCCGAAACCCGACCGCGCCCGCGTCGACCGTCGCCGGGTCGACCCCGGCCGCGCGCATGAGCGCCTGGAGCCCGACCTTCTGCGTCCGTGCGAGCGCCCGCAGGCCCGCGATCGCGAGCGAGCGGTTCTCGTCGAGCAGCGGCACGACGTCGGCGATCGTCGCGAGCGCGACGAGGTCGAGGTGGCGCTTCGGGATCTCCGAGTCGAGCCCGAACAGCGCCTGGCCGAGCTTGTGGACGACGCCGGTGCCGCACAGCTCGGGGAACGGATAGTCGGACGGGCGCGTCGCGACGACGGTGCACTCCGGCAGCGTCGGGCCGGGGCGATGGTGGTCGGTGACGATCACCTCGAGCCCCCGCGCCCGCGCCTCCGCCACCTCCTCGACCGCGGTGATCCCGCAGTCGACGGTGAGCACGAGCCCGCAGCCCTCGTCCGCGAAGCGCGCGAGCGTCTGCGCGCTGACCCCGTAGCCCTCCTCGAAGCGGCTCGGCAGGTGCCAGTCGACGTCGGCGCCGAGCTCCCGCAGCAGCAGGACGGCGAGCGCCGTGGCGGCGATCCCGTCGACGTCGTAGTCGCCGTGGACGCAGATCCGGCGGCCCTCGGCGACGGCGGCGCGGATCCGCTGGGCGGCGGCGCGCATGTCGCCGAGCAGGAACGGGTCGTGCGGCGGCAGCTCGCCGTCGAGAAAGGCGCGCGCGGCGGCCGGGTCGGTGAACCCGCGCCGGACGAGAACTGCTGCCGTCAGCTCGCCGACCCCGAGGGATTCCGCCAGCCCGGCCTGCACCCGGTGCGGGCACGGACGGATCGTCCAGGTGCCCTCGTGCATCGTGAAGCCACGCTACGGGCAGCGTCGGACGGAGACCGTGCGCTCGGGCAGACTCCGCGTCATGCCGACGGCTGCCGAGCTGCGCGAGGAGTTCCTCCTCGACCCGGAGGTGGCGTTCCTCAACCACGGCTCGTTCGGCGCGTGCCCGCGGCCGGTGCTCGAGCGCTACCAGGAGTGGCAGCGCGAGCTCGAGCGCGAGCCCGTCCGCTTCCTGGCGCGCCGGCTCCCCGGGCTGCTCGACGAGGCGCGGGCCGAGCTCGCCCGGTACGTCGGGGCGGCGCCCGGCGACCTCGCCTTCGTCGACAACGCGACCGTCGGCGTGAACCTCGCCGCGCGCTCGCTCGGGCTCGGGCCGGGAGACGAGGTGCTCGCCACCTCGCTCGAGTACGGCGCCTGCGACCTCGCGTGGGAGCACCTGTGCGCGCGCATCGGCGCGCGGTACGTCCGCGCGGAGGTCCCGCTCCCGCTCGCGGGATCGCCGGACATCGTCGAGGCGCTGTTCGCGTCCCGCTCCGGGCGGACGCGCGTCGTCTTCGTCAGCCACGTCACGTCGGAGACCGGGCTGCTGCTCCCGCTCGAGGAGATCGCCGCGCGCGCCCGCACGGAGGGGCTCCCGCTCGTCGTCGACGGCGCGCACGGCCCGGGCCAGGTGCCGCTCGAGCTCGACCGTCTCGGCGCGGACGTCTACGTCGGCAACTGCCACAAGTGGCTGTGCGCGCCGAAGGGCGCCGGCTTCGTCCACGTGCGCGGCGGGCGGCAGCAGGACATCGACGGCGCCGTCGTCGGCTGGGGCTACGACGACGACGCGGGATTCGTGCCGCGGGTCGAGCGCCAGGGAACGCGCGACCCGTCGGCGCTCCTCTCGGTGCCCGCGGCGATCGCCTACCAGGCCGAGCGCGGCTGGGAGAAGGTTCGCGCGCGGTGCACGGCGCTCGCCCGCGAGACCCGCGACGACCTGTGCGCGCTGCTCGGGACGGAGCCGATCGCGCCGGGCGAGCTGGTGCTCCAGATGGCGAGCGTCGCGCTCCCGCCGTGCGACGGCGAGGAGCTGCAGCGGCGGCTCTTGGACGAGCACCGGATCGAGGTGCCCGTCAGCCGCCGCGGCCGGCTCCTGCGCGTGTCGGTGGCGGGCTACACGGGCCGGGAGGACGTCGAGCGGCTGCTCGACGCCCTCCCGCGCCTCGTCAGAACTTCCCGCAGCCGTTGATCAGCGAGAAGCCGACGACCGGGCGGATCTCGGCGCCGTTCCCGAGCGCGCCCAGGGTCGTCTTCACGGGATTCCAGAAGCCGACGCCGGTGATCGTCACGCTCGCCCCGAGCGGCTGCCAGTCGGTCGTCGCCGCCGGGCAGGCCGTCGTGAAGGCGTTGCGGGCCGCGACGATCTGCGCCCGCCCGCGCGTCTTCGACGACAGGCACTGCGGATTCGGCATGTAGGCGTTCATGTACGTCGACGTCGGGATGTCGAACAGCTCGAGGGCGATCTCGCCGTTCGACTGGACGCGGTAGCGCTCGATCACGACGTTCATGGACCACATCTGCTTCTCGAACGCCGAGCGCTGCGTCGCGAGGATCCGCGCCGGTGGCTTGAGCGCGGCGATGTTCGGGATCCCCGTCTGCACCGAGCCCCACTTGACGGTCTTGGCGTTCGTGTCGCTGAGCGTCATCAGCTTCCACAGGGTCCCACCGCACCAGGCACCCGGCGCGGGCGTGGCGGCCGTCGTCGCCGGCGTCACCTGATGTGCGCCCGCCGGCGCGACCGCGACGACTGCCAGCGTGAGGGCAACCGCTGCGGCGAAGGCGACTCTCTTCATTTCCCCACACCTCCGGGATCGGAAAACAGCCGCAGCGTCGGCGAACGTATCGGCGCGTTCCGCGCGCTCCCCCCACCCTCGAACGAGGGGTCAGCCCTCCTTCGGCAGCTTCACGCCGAGGACGCTGAGGAGCACGAGCAGCGCCAGCCCCGCGATCCAGAGCGCGAGCACGAGCTTCGGCCGCTTGCTCTCCTTCAGCGACTGGACGGCGACCTTGCCCCAGAGGATGAGGAGGCCGACGGCCGCGGCGCCGCCGACGACGATCACCGGGGCGAGGTAGACCGCCTTCTCGAACGGCCAGGCCATGATCCACGCGGTGGTCGCGCAGAGGGCGAGGATGACGCCCAGCGCCACCGGGAAGCGAAGCGAGCGCACCTGGGCAATGTAGCGGCCGGTTACCCTTCCGGCTGTGGACGCGGCCGCGAACTACAACTCGGGCGACGACTACGTCGTCGAGTTCCTCGGCTACCGGTTCAGCTTCAACGCCTTCGACTTCGAGCAGCGCGTGACGGCGGCCGCCGTCAAGCTCGGGCTCCTCGCGGGGAACGAGCTCGACGACGACGAGACGGCCGACCTGGTCGAGCTCGTGGAGCGGGACGGAATCGAAGAGCCCCGCAGCGCGCTCGGCCGCTACCTCGTTCGACACTGGAGCGAGATCTCCCTCGTCGACGGCGAGTCGCTCGTCTACTGGCTGAAGAAGCTCGTCTTCCGCGGCGCCTGGCTCGACCACCGGGTGAAGGAAGGGCTGCTCGAGGTCGGCTGGGACGACGGCGCCGCCGAGTTCGCGTACCGCGATCCCGACGGCGGCCGTGCGCTGCTCGAGCTGCTGCCGACGCCGAGCTGGAAGGAGGTGCAGTACCGGCGATGACGGTGCCGGTGCCCCGCTGGTACGCCCTCGCCGGGCCCGCCTATCTCGCGGCGCTGCTCGCCGCGGACACGCAGGTGTCGGCGCGCGGCCAGGTTGCGCTCGGCGTCCTGACGGGGGCGGTGCTGCTCGCGGCGCTCGGGCCGCTGCCGGCGCTCGCGCGGGCGCAGGCGCTCGGCGTCGTCGCGTTCGCGACCGTCGGCGAGGTGACCGGCTCGCTCGTCTGGGGCGTCTACCGCTACCGGTTGCACAACCTGCCGCTGTTCATCCCGCCGGCGCACGGGATCGTCTACCTCAGCGGGCTCGCGCTCGTCCGCGTGGTGCGCCCGCGCCTGCTCGTCGGCGCGGCCGCCGCGGGAGCGGCCGCCTGGGGCCTCGCCGGGGTGACGGTGCTGCCGCGTCTCGACGTGGCCGGCGCGCTCGGCGTGCCGCTGCTGCTGGTGTTCCTCCGGCGCTCGCGGGCGCGCAGGGCGTACGCGGGCGTCTTCCTCGTCGTCGCGGCGCTCGAGCTGTACGGGACGTCGATCGGGACCTGGCGCTGGGCGGCGACGCTGCCCGGGCTCGGCATCCCTGACGGGAACCCGCCGAGCGGGGTCGCGAGCGGCTACGTCTGGTTCGACGTGATGGCGCTGCTCGTCGCGCCGTTCCTCGTCAGAGCGGCTGTCAACGCCCGGGGTCGCGTGGTTCGCGCACCGGCTGAAGGGACGCTCGCGCAGCCGATTGCCCTGCGGCCGGGCGCGTAAGCGAGGCTGCTGCCGGTGGAAGAGAGCAAGTACCTGACCGTGTACGACTACGGCATGGGCGGCGTTTGGACATTCATCCTCGCCCCCTCCGCCGACGCCATAACCGAGAAGTACCCACAGCTGGAGGTCGTGTCGGATCCGCCATCGTGGATGGTCGAGGAAGGCATCGAGAAGACGCGCGTGGTTCATCTCGACGATGGAGATGACCCGTTCCTTCGCGCGCTAAGGGCCGAGGGCGGCTAGTACCAGGTGCGCCGTGGCTCGTCTACGCGGCGGGGACGCTGAACCCGAAGCGGCTCTTGCCCTCCGGCGCCTTCCGGAGCTCGATGCGGCGGATCGTGCCGATCGGGATGATCAGCGCGTCCGGCGTGTCCTCGCGGTCGTCGACGACGTAGATCGTCACCATCCCGAAGCCGGGCTCCGGATCGATCCGGTCGAGGACGAAGTGCGAGCTGTCGAAGAGCTCGATCTCGACGAAGGGCTTCTCGACGCCGGCGCTCTCGGCGAAGGCCGCGATCGTGCGGTGCAGCCGCTCGACGAACGCCTCGTGAGGCAGCTCCGGCACCGGTGTCCACAGCTCGGGCACCGGACGAGCCTAGCGCGGAAGCCGTCGACGGGACGCGAGGAAGGCGTGACACTTCCGCGAGGAAGGCGTGACACTTCCGCGAGGAGGGCGTGACACTTCCGCGAACCGTGTCTGACACCGGGCCGTGTCCCGAACGGAGGGCCGTGTCACGGAGCCATGCGGCAACGGCCCGCATCGTGTCTGACACCGGGAGATGTCCCGCCCGGACGGTGGCCCGCTAGAACAGACTGTTCGGGTCGGACGCGGCTGCGCCGACGTGGGCTCGACCGAGCTTCGTGATCGTCCGGCCGCGCGGCGTGCGCTGGATGAAGCCGAGCTGGAGCAGGTACGGCTCGTAGACGTCCTCGATCGTGTCCGGCTCCTCGCCGAGCGACACGGCCAGGGTCGAGAGCCCGACCGGCCCCCCGTCGAACTTGACGACGATCGTCCGGAGCAGCTCGCGGTCGATCCGCTCGAGCCCCGCGTCGTCGACCTCCAGGAGCGCGAGCGCCTCGCGCGCGACGGGCATCGTGATCGAGCCCTGGTGGCGCACCTGCGCGACGTCGCGCACGCGCCGGAGGATCCGGTTCGCGATCCGCGGCGTCCCCCGTGCGCGCCGGGCGATCTCGTCCGCCGCGTCTCCGGCGATCTCGACGTCGAGGATCCGCGCCGAGCGGCGGACGATCGCCGTGAGCTCGGCCGGCTCGTAGTAGTCGAGCCGGAAGGTCATCCCGAAGCGGTCGCGCAGCGGCGAGGTCAGGAGCCCGGTCCGCGTCGTCGCCCCGACGAGCGTGAACGGCGGCAGATCGAGCGTCAGCGTCCGGGCCGCGACGCCCTGCCCCATGACGATGTCGAGCCGGAAGTCCTCGAGCGCCGGGTAGAGGATCTCCTCCGAGGCGCGGCTCATCCTATGGATCTCGTCGACGAAGACGACGTCGCGCTCCTCGATCGAGGTGAGAATCGCGGCGACGTCCTTCCGCTCGAGCGCGGGCCCCGCGACCGAGCGGATGCCGACGCCGAGCTCCTCGCGGACGATGTGCGCGAGGCTCGTCTTGCCGAGCCCCGGCGGGCCGACGAGCAGGACGTGGTCGAGCGCCTCGCCGCGCGCCTGCGCGGCCGCGAGCGCGATCCCGAGCTGCTCCTTCACGCGCTCCTGGCCGACGAAGTCGGCGAGACGCCGCGGACGGAGCGTCTGCTCGAGCTCCTCGTCGTCCTCGCGGATGGCCGGGGCCAGGAACTGCGTGCTCATGCCGCCTTCTTCAACGCGAGGCGCACGCGCTCCTCCGGGGCCAGCTCCGGATCGGTGTCGGCGAGCGCCCGCTCCGCGTCTGCGACCGAGTAGCCGAGCTCGACGAGCGCGTCGCGCGCGACGACGTGCGCGTCCCCGAAGCCGGCGGCCGCGAGCTCGGGCCCGCCGGCGCCGAGCTTCTCCTTCAGCTCGAGCACGATCCGCTCGGCGGTCTTCTTGCCGATGCCGGGGATCGCCGTGAAACGCGCCGTGTCCTCGCGGACGATCGCCCGGCGGAGCTCGTCGGCCGGCGAGCCGGAGACGATCGCGAGCGCGACCTTCGGGCCGACGCCGTTCACCGTCAAGAGCTGGACGAACAGCTCCCGCTCGGCGTGATCTGCGAACCCGTACAGCTGCATCGCGTCCTCGCGGACGTGGAGGTACGTCTCGACCGTGACCTCCTCCGCGCCGTCGGCACGGCGGACGGCCGACGGCGTGGCGGCGACGAGGTAGCCGACGCCGCCGACGTCGAGCACGAGGCCCTCCGGCGTCGACGCGACGGGCTTCCCTCGCAAGCGCGCAATCACCGCGTCACCCCGTCCCCGTCATGCGCAGCAGCGGCGGCGCGAGCGCGTGGCAGATCGCCACCGCGAGCGCGTCGGCGGCGTGGTTCGGCGTCGGCACCGCCTTCAGTCCCAGAAGCGTCTTCACCATCCGCTGCACCTGCGCCTTCTCGGCGCGGCCGTAGCCGCACACCGCCTGCTTCACGCTCGACGGCGGGTACTCCGCGCACGGCACGCCGGCCAGGGCGGCCGCGACGAGAACGGCGCCGCGCGCCTGCCCGACGGAGAGCGCGATGCGGGCGTCGGCGCCGACGTAGGACTCCTCGAGGGCGACCGCATCCGGGTCGTGCTCGGCGACGAGCGCCGCCACGCCTTCGAAGATCGTCCTCAGCCGCAGCTCCGGCCGCTCGCCGGGCGGCGTGGACCAGCACCCGTGGTCCACCGCCCTGAGACGGCCTCCGCTTTCGTGGACGATCCCGTACCCGCAAGCAGCCGTCCCCGGGTCGATGCCGACGACCTTCACGCCGACACGGTAGGCACCGCGTCGGACGGCCCCGGAGCCGACAACAATTACGAATCCGTAACACCGGCCGCACGCATCGGGCGCACGATGGAGCCGTGAAGGTCGCGCTCGCAGCGCTCGTCGTTGCGCTCGCCGCGGCAGGCGTGCTCGGCGGCCTCTACGCCACGAAGTCGCGGGGGACGAAGACCGCCGCTCCCTGCGGTGAGCAGCACCTCTACGGCTATGTCCGCTCGCTCGTGAAGAGGGGCGGCACCTACCGGATGCGGTTCGACCCGGCGATCTTCACGAGCGGCGTCACCGCGAACACCGCGGCGGCCCAGGACGGGGTGATCGCGCCCGGCGAGTCGATGCCGAACGACAACTACGTCGTGAACGAGAGCAGGCGGACGTACGTCTACCTCGTGCCCCCCTCCACGCCGATCCGGGTGCTGAAGACGAGCAACGACATCGGCACCGGCTCGCCGATCACGGTCGCCCAGCTCGCCCGGCTCGTCGCCGGCACGACGCCGATGACGCTGTGGGAGCCGCTCGACACCGGTTTCTGGATGTGGGTGCACGTCGACACGACGTGCGACCTCCAGCAGCAGTACCACCCGTGACGGGCACCTAGCCGGCGACGGCCTCCAGCACGCGCTCGGGGATGTCGAAGTTGGCGAAGACCTCCTGGACGTCGTCGTTGTCCTCGAGGTCCTCGATCAGCCGGATGATCTTCTTCGCGTCGGACTCGTCCTCGACCGCGACCGTCGTCTTCGGCACCATCGTCAGCTCCGCGGAGTCGACCCTGAAGCCCGCCGCCTCGATCGCACCGCGCACGGCGGCGAGATCCTCGGGCGCCGAGGTGACCTGGAACGACGAGCCGTCGAGCGCGACGTCCTCCGCCCCGCCCTCGGCCGCGACCAGCATCAGCTCGTCCTCGTCCACCCCGGCCGCGTCGACGAGCACGACGCCGCGCCGCTCGAACAGCCACGCGACCGCGCCGGAGCCGCCGAGGTTTCCGTCGTGCTTCGAGAACGCGTGACGGACCTCCCCCGCGGTGCGGTTGCGGTTGTCGGTGAGCGCCTCGACGATGACGGCGACGCCGCTCGGCCCGTAGCCCTCGTAGACGACCGTCTCGTACTGGCTCGTGTCGGCGTCGGCGCCGGAGCCCTTCGCGATCGCGCGGTCGATGGTGTCCTTCGGCATCGAGTACGAGCGCGCCTTCTCGATCGCGTTCTGGAGGGCGAGGTTCCCGTCGGGATCCGGACCGCCGTCTCTCGCCGCGATGATGATCGCCCGCGTGAGCTTCGAGAAGAGCTTGCCGCGCTTCGCGTCGGCAGCGCCCTTCTTGTGCTTGATCGACGACCACTTGCTATGTCCGGACAACCTGGGCCTCCCTCACGAGGTTCAAGAAGAGCCCGTGGATGCGCGTGTCGTCGGTCAGCTCCGGATGGAACGCGGCGACGAGCAGCCGCCCGTCGCGCGCGAGCACGGCGTGACCGTCGACCTCGGCGAGGATCTCGACGGCGGGGCCGGCGTCCTCGATCCACGGGGCGCGGATGAACACCGCGCGCACGGGCTCTCCGTCGCCGACGTCGAGGTCGGCCTCGAAGCTCCGCACCTGGCGGCCGAAGGCGTTGCGGCGCACGCGGAAGTCGCCGAGCCCGAGATGGTCGCGGTCGAGCACGATCATCCCCGCGCACGTCCCGAAGATCGGCGCCTCGAACCGGCGCAGCGCCTCGTCCACGCGGTAGAGCCGCATCAGCCGCCCGATCGCGGTCGACTCGCCGCCCGGGATGACGAGCCCGTCCAGCCCGTCGAGCTGCTCCGGGAGGCGGACCTCGACCGGGTCCGCGCCGAGCCGCCGCAGCATCGCCGCGTGCTCGCGGAAGTTGCCCTGGAGCGCCAGGACGCCGATCCGAAGCGGCCTCTCCACGAGGCCAAGTGTAGTGCCGACCTAGTCCTCGGCCGACGGGCCGCGGCCGCCGCGGCGGAGGCCGAGCGCGACGAGGACGCCGCCGAGGACGGCGAAGACGAGCGGCGGCACCCAGCCGTTCAGCGCGCTCACCGCCTCAGGCGACGGCGTCACGTGGTTGTGCGACCACGTGTCGGAGAAGTGCGTCGTCACGGCGAACAGGCCGAGCGTCGCGAGGACGGCCCAGCTCGACCGCTTCGACCCGTACGCGACCGCGACGTACACGAGCGAGACGAGCGCGATCAGGATCCAGTCGAGCGTGCTCGAGTGCCACCAGTAGAGCAGGCTGCCGCCGATCAGCAGCCCGGCGGCGAGGTGGAACCAGAACGACGACGGCGAGTCCTTCGCGGCCCCGACCGCGAGATAGACGAGCCCGACGAAGAGCGTCACCCACGCCGTCCAGTTGCCGCCGCTCGAGAGCAGGTCGACGACGAAGAACCAGCCGACGAAGACGGAGATCGCCGTGATCAGCGGGAACTCGAACACGCGCGCGGCGTTCACCGCCGCGCCGAGCACGAGCAGCTCGAGCGTGAGCCGGCCGAGCGAGAAGGAGTCGAAGGACTTCGACAGCCAGCCGAACCACGTCCAGAGCGCGCCGACGAACGCGCCCCACGCGATCACCGACGCGAACGCGAACAGGCCGCCCGCCATCCAGCGCTCGGTGCGCCGCAGCGCCTCCGCCTTCGCGAGCAGCAGCACCCAGATCAGCAGCGCCCAGGCGGAGTACGCCGCCGCGCCGTACTGGCCCGACAGGTACGAGAGCGCGGCGACCGCCGCGCCGAGAACGGTCAGCCCGCCCGCGTAGAGCAGGAACGACGCCGTGGTCCAGAGCGGCTTGCCTGCCACCGATGCTGATCCTGCCCCGCCCGTCGGACGGCAGGGCTCAGGACCCGTCTACCAGCCGCGCGTCTCGAGCAGCTGCGACGGGTCGAGCGAGGCCGCCGAGATCCCGACCATCGGCTCGCCGAGGCCGGCGGAGACGCGGGCGAGGATCTCCGCGTCGTTGAAGTGCGTCGTCGCCTCGACGATCGCCTTCGCACGGCGCTCCGGGTCGCCCGACTTGAAGATGCCGGAGCCGACGAAGACGCCGTCGGCGCCGAGCTGCATGCAGAGCGCCGCGTCGGCGGGCGTCGCGATGCCGCCGGCGGTGAAGGTGACGACCGGCAGCCGGCCGTGCTCGGCGACCCAGCGGACGAGCTCGTACGGCGCCTGGAGCTTCTTCGCCTCCGTGTACAGCTCCTCCGGTGACGTCGCGGTGAGCCTGCGGATGTGCCCGAAGACGGCGCGCATGTGCGTGACCGCGTTGACGATGTCGCCGGTGCCGGCCTCGCCCTTCGTGCGGATCATCGCCGCGCCCTCGGAGATGCGCCGCAGCGCCTCGCCGAGGTTCGTCGCGCCGCAGACGAACGGCACGGTGAACGCCCACTTGTCCACGTGGTGCTCGACGTCGGCCGGGGTCAGCACCTCGGACTCGTCGACGTAGTCGATCTCGAGCGCCTGGAGGATCTGCGCCTCGGCGAAGTGGCCGATCCGGCACTTCGCCATCACCGGGATGGTGACGGCCTCCTGGATCTCCCGGATCTTCTCCGGGTCGGACATGCGGGCGACGCCGCCCTGGGCACGGATGTCGGCGGGGACGCGCTCGAGCGCCATCACCGCGACGGCGCCCGACGCCTCGGCGATCTTCGCCTGCTCGGCGTCGACGACGTCCATGATCACCCCGCCCTTGAGCATCTCGGCGAGGCCGCTCTTCACGCGCATCGTCCCGTACTCGGCCATGTCCCCAGTCTATCGAGGCGGCGCTAGGAACCGAGGCAGGCGAGGACGGCGTCGATCTGCGGCTGCGTCGGCGAGGTCGTCCAGACGAGCACCGCGTTCCGCTGCGTCTCCATGATGTCGTGCATGTGGCGCTTGTAGAACGGCGTCGCGTGCGCCCTGAAGGCCTGCTCCGTCTGTGCGGCGCCCGCCGTGTCGCCCGCGAAGGCGATCGTGAGGACGTTGCCGCCGGGGGCGGTCGCGCGGATGCCGCCGTTGTCGGCGAAGCCGGCGATGAAGCCGACCTTCGCCGGCGCCGTGGTGACGCCGGTGAACCCCTTGCTCGTCAGGCACTCGGCCGTGCCGGCCGCCGTGTACGGCGCGCTGCTGCGCGCGCCGCAGCCCGCGGCGAGCAGGGCAAGCGGCACGAGGACCAGGACGATGGAAAGGCGGGGCCGCACGGGCTCGACTGTAGCCGCGGCGGGCGGCCGACGGTGGGAGAATCCGCCTCGTGGAACCGTGGTCGAGAGAGCCGGCCGGCCGCTTCGACGAGCTCGAGCTCGAGAGCGAGGCCCTGCGCGGGAACCGGCTCGGCGACCCGCACGTGCGCCCGCTCCGGGTCTACGCGCCGCCCGCGTACGAGGCGGAGCCGGAGCGCCGCTTCCCGTCGCTCTACCTGATCCAGGGGCTCACCGGCCAGCTCGACATGTGGCGCAACCGCTCGGCGTTCCGCCCGACGGTGCCCGAGCTCGTCGACCGGCTCTTCGCCGAGGAGGGCTGCCCGCCCGCGCTCGTCGTCTTCGTCGACGCGTGGACGTCGCTCGGCGGCGCACAGTTCCTCGACTCGCCGGCCGTGGGCCGCTACCACACGTACCTCTGCGACGAGGTCGTCCCGTTCGTCGACGGGCGCTACCGCACGCTCGCCGGGTCGGCCCACCGCGGGATCGGCGGCAAGTCGAGCGGCGGCTACGGCGCGATGGTGACGCCGATGCTCCGTCCCGACCTGTTCGGCGGGCTCGCCACGCACGCCGGCGACGCGCTGTTCGAGCACTGCTATCTCCCGGAGTTCCGCGAGACCTTCCGCGCGCTCCGCGACAACTACGACGGCTCGTACGACGCGTTCTGGGAGGACTTCCACTCGCGTCCGGCGTTCACCAAGGGCACCGACTTCCCGCTGCTGAACACCTGGACGATGGCCGCGTGCTACTCGGCGAACGAGGACGGCACGGTCGAGCTGCCGTTCGACGTCGAGTCCGGACTGCTCCGGCCGGACGTGTGGGAGCGCTGGCTCGCGTGGGACCCGGTGCGGATGGCGGAGAGCCACGCGGACGCGCTGCGGGGGCTCCGCGCGATCTACATCGACGCCGGCAAGCGGGACCAGTACTTCCTCGACGTCGGCGCGGACGGGTTCCGCGCGGCCCTCGCGCGGATCGGCGTCACCGAGGTGTTCTTCGAGCTGTTCGACGCGACGCACAGCGGCATCGAGTACCGCTACCCACTCGCGCTGCGGTACCTCGCCGAGCGGCTTCAGTAGCCCTCTTCGACGCCGACGAAGGTCGCGTAGCGCGGGCGCGGGATCTCGCCGGCGGCGACGCCCGCCTCGACCTGCGCGACGACGTTGCCGCGGTACTCGCCCGTCGTCTTCCACGTGTAGCTCGTCCGGCGCGGGACCCAGGTCACCGCCTCGATCGTCCACTCGTCCGAGCGGCGGGCGGCGAGCGCCGCCCGGGGGAGCTCGACGAAGGCCCGTCCGAGCGTGCCCGCGATCCGGCGGAGGACGCCGGAGCGCCGGACGCGCGGCGGCAGCTCGATCCGGTACGCGTAGATCTCCCAGTCGCGCCCGTCCCGGTCGGTGACGCGCCTCGCCGGCCGGAAGACGCTCATGGGGCGGGCTCCTCCACACGCGCACCATAGACTCGCGCCGTGCACGGTCTCCAGGGCAAGCGCGTCGTCGTCACCGGCGGCACGAGCGGGATCGGCGAGGCGACCAGCCGCCGCTTCGTCGACGAGGGCGCCCGCGTCGTCGCGATCGCGGTCGGCGAGCACGAGGTCGAGACCGCGCACGAGCGCATCCCCGGGCTCGAGGCGGCGCTCCTCTGCGACGTCGCCGACGAGACGCAGGTCGACCGCGCCTTCGCCCGCGTCGACGAGCTGCTCGGCGGCGTCGACGTGCTCGTCGCCAACGCCGGCATCTCGGTGCGGCGGCCGTTCCTCGAGATTCGCGAGGAGGACTGGCGGCGCGTGCTCGACGTCAACCTCACCGGCGTCTTCCACTGCGCGCAGCGCGCGGCGCGGCGGATGCGCGACACCGGCGGCGGCGTCATCCTCATGACCGCGTCGACGAACGGGCTCGTCGGCCACCCGTACTACGCCGACTACAACGCATCGAAGGCGGGCGTGATCCAGCTCGCGCGGACGATGGCGCTCGAGCTGGCTCCCGAGATCCGCGTCAACGCCGTCTGCCCCGGCTACGTGCTCACGCCGATGCAGGAGGCCGAGTACTCGCCGGAGATGCTCGCCGCGACGGACGCGACGATCCCGCTCGGACGCCATGCGCGTCCGGAGGAGATCGCCGGCCTGTTCGCGTTCCTCGCGGGGGACGAGGGCGCGTACCTCACCGGCGCGGTCATCTCGATCGACGGCGGCGAGACCGCCTAGCTCTCGGGGCTCTCGATCTCGCCGCTGCCGTAGCGCGCGCGGTACTCGTTCGTCTTCGCGACGAGCTCCTCGCCGGTCGCGAGCGTGAAGTTCGCGACGTAGGTGTGCTCCCGGTCGAGGTGCTGGCCGACGCGGCGCCCGGTGTAGCCGGGCTCGTACGTGAGCACGAGCGAGGGGACCTTGTGCCGGATCAGCGGCACGAGCCGGCTCTCCGCCGAGGCGATCTCCCGCCAGGCCACCGTGTGCGCGCGCAGGAACGCGTACTTCACCGTCAGCCCGTCCGGGGAGAAGCGCACGTACGCGGCGCCCGGCATGATCCCGCCGAGGCCGGCCACGAGCCCGACCACCCCGATCAGGATCGCGACCCAGCCGGCGAGCTTCGGCTCGAGCGCGAGGCCGATCAGCAGCATCGCGAGGCCGAAGCCGACGCCGACGAGCTGCCGCGCCCGAGCGGCCCGGTAGGTGACGGTGTCCACGGCCGCCGGTTCGCCCGCGGGGCCCGGTGTCCTGCCCGCGCGATTGACGCCGCCGCCCGCGTGTGTGACGGTGGCCCCGCTCGTGTCGCCAGGCGAGACCGTGGTGAGCGTCGTCGGGGCCGGTCCGGCCGGCCTCGTGGTGGCGCAGCTCCTCCAGCGGGCCGAGATCCCGGTCGTCCTGCTCGAGCGGCAGGACGCGGGCGCGCTCCGCTGCCGGATGAAGGCCGGTCGACTGGGCCGAGGCGCTCGTCGCCGCCGGCGGCGACGTCCGCTTCGGCCTCCGCGTGACGGAGATCGAGCAGGACGCCGACGGCGCCACCGTGCGCGCCGTCGACGCGGACGGCGCGGAGACGATCGTGCGGTGCCATGCCGTCGTGTGCTGCGACGGCGCCGCGAGCGCGTTCACGACCGGTCTCCACGAGGCGTCGACGTCGTATCCGACCCGCTGGCTGACGCTGATCGCGGCGGCGCCGCCGTCGAGCCGCGGGACGATCTACGGGCTCCACCGGCACGGGTTCGCAGGGCAGATGCACCGCTCGCCGACGATGACGCGATTCGTGCTCGAGGTGCCCCGGGACGAGGGGTTCGACGAGTGGCCTGACGACCGGCTCTGGGCGGCGCTCGAGGGGCGGCTCGCCGCCGCCGGCCGCCCGCCGCTCGCGCGCGGCGAGATCGCCGAGCGCGACGTGCTCGACCTCCGCGTCCGCGTCTGCGACCCGATGCAGGACGGACGGGTGTTCTTCGCCGGCGACGCCGCGCACCTGATCACGCCGGCGGGCGGGAAGGGGATGAACATCGCGGTCCAGGACGCCGTCGAGCTCGCCGCCGCCCTCGGCGAGCGCTACGGCGCGCCGGGCGACCGAGGACGGCTGGAGCGCTACTCGCAGACGCGACTGCCGCACGTGTGGCGGCACCAGGAGTTCTCGAACCTGATGCTCGGCCTGTTCAACGTCGGCATCGGCCGGGACAGCTTCTCGTACGGCCTGCGGCGGGCCCGGCTCGCTCAGGTGCTCGACGACCCGGCGTACTCGCGCTGGTTCGCCCGCGCGTATGTCGGCGTCGACGACTAGGACGCCGTCGTCGGCAGCCCGACCGGGCAGGAGACGCCGGTGCCGCCGAGCCCGCAGTAGCCGTTCGGGTTCTTCGCCAGGTACTGCTGGTGGTAGTCCTCGGCGTAGTAGAACGGCCCGGCGGCGGCGATCTCCGTCGTGATCTCGCCGTAGCCGGCGCGGCTCAGCTCGTCCTGGTACATCGCCCGGGAGGCCTCGGCGGCGGCGCGCTGCGCCTCGCTCGTCCAGTAGATCGCCGAGCGGTACTGGGTGCCGGCGTCGTTGCCCTGGCGCATGCCCTGCGTCGGGTCGTGGCTCTCCCAGAAGAGGCGGAGCATCTCCTCGAGGCTCGTCACGGCCGGGTCGAAGACGACGAGGACGGCCTCGGTGTGGCCGGTCTGGCCGCTGCAGACCTCGCGGTAGGTCGGGTTCGGGGTGAAGCCGCCGGCGTAGCCGACGGCGGTCGTGTAGACGCCGGGGGCCTGCCAGAAGACGCGCTCCGCGCCCCAGAAGCAGCCCATGCCGACGATGATCTGCTCGTAGCCCTCGGGGAAGGGCGGGACGAGCGGCGTGCCGAGCACGTAATGGTGGTCGGGGACCTCGATCGGCTCGGCGCGCCCCGGGAGGGCGTCGGCCGGATCGACCATGGTCGCCGGCTTATTGAAGAGGAACATGTCCTCAGGGTACTGACGCGACGGAGTCTGCGTCGCCGCGCTAGCGGTGGTGATACGCGCCGATCGCGCGAACCTGCTTCACCGAGAGCCGCGGGCCGACCGTCTCGACCGTCCGCGTCGCGTCGCTGACGTTCCCCGCACGGTCGACGGCTGCGACCGCGAACGAGCGCCGGTCGCCGGGGCGCAGCTGGATGCGGATCGTCAGCGTCTTCGGCGTCAGGGTCCGCGTCCGCTTGCCGTCGATGATGAGGACGTAGCCGCGGAGGCCCTTCACCTTCGCCGGCGGGCGCCACGTGAGCGTGAGCACACGGCCGGTGACCGTGGCCGTCAGCTTCCGCGGCGGCGTGGGAGGCGCCGCGTCGAGCACGATGCTGCGGACGTCCGACCACGCGGACACGTTCCCGGCGCCGTCCTTCGCGCGGACGCGCCAGAAGTAGACACCGTTGGCGAGCGAGGAGGCGTCGGCGGTCCAGCTCGCCGTCTGGCCGGCGCTCGCGGCGGCGACGCCGCCGGCCACGACCGTCGCGCAGCCCGAGTCCGTGCAGAGCTGGAACTCGAGCGAGCCCGCGTCGGCCGGGTCGGAGCCCGGGTAGACGGCCGTCAGCCGGATCGCGTCGACGATGGCGCCGTCGCCCGGGCCGCCGGCCGCCGGATCCGTCGGAGGCGCGTCGTCGACGACGAAGCTGCGCGTGTCGGACCAGCCCGACCGGTTCCCGACGGCGTCCTCGGCCAGCGCGTGCCAGTAGTACGTGCCGTCGGCGAGCGCCGGGGCGGCCCAGCCGGCGGTCTTCCCGTCCGGAACGAGCGCGGAGTAGCCGTCCGCCAGCACCGTCGTGCACGCCGCGTCGGGGCAGACCTCGACGTAGAGCCGCGCCGAGTCGCCCGGATCGGAGGGATCGTCGATGCGGGCCGTCAGCGCCGGCGAGGTGCGGACGCGCAGGCCGGACGCGCTGAGCAGCGTCGGCGCGCTCGGCGGGGTCGAGTCGACGACAAAACTCGCGGGCGCCGTCCACGCGGAAGCGTTCCCGGCCGCGTCCTGCGAGGCGACGCGCCAGTAGTACGTTCCGTCGCCGAGGCTCGGCGTCCAGCTCGCCGCGGTGCCGGCGGCCAGCGGGTTGGTCGTCTTCGTCAGGAGCGGCGCGAGGCACGTGCTCGTGGGGCAGAGCTCGAACGTGACCGTGCCGCTGTCGCCTGCGCCCGCGCCGGGGTCGACGTAGACGGCGCTCAGGCTCGGCGGCTGGTTCAGGCGCGCGCCGGGAGCCGGCGAGGTCGTCGTCGGGACGGACGGAGCCGTCGTGTCGAGGACGAACGGGCCGGCGGTCCCCGACCACGTCTGGTTGCCGGCCGCGTCCTTCGCCGCCGCGCGCCACCAGTAGCTGCCGGCCGCGAGCCCCGACGCGGTCCAGGTCGCGGTGGCGCCGTTCGCGACCGACGCCGACGCCCCGCTCGCGGCGACCGTGTTGCAGGCGCTGTCGGAGCACACCTGGAACTCCAGCGTGCCCGTGTCGCCGACGTCGGCGTCGTCGAACGACGCGGAGAGCCGCGGCGCCGAGTCGACACGCGCGGAGACGGTGCCGAGCGTCGGCGCGGCGGGCGCCACGCGATCGAGGACGAAGCTCCGCACGGCGCTCCACGCTCCGACGTTCCCGGCGACGTCCGTCGCCTGCGCGCGCCAGTAGTAGGTCCCGTCGGCGGCCGGCGCGGGCGCCGTCCAGCTGACGCCGCCGCCGTTGCTCACGACCGCGGACGCGGGGCTCGTCGCGCGCACGCTCGAGCACGCGGCGTCGTCGCAGAGCTCGAACGTGACGGTGCCGCTGTCGGTCGCGTCGCTGTCGACGAAGGTCGCGCCGAGCGTCGCCGCGTTCGTGCGACCGCCCGCGGCCGGCGAGGCGAGCGTCGGCGTCCCCGGCGGGACGCTGTCGACGGTGAAGCCCCCGGTGACCGCGGTCGAGTCGTTCCCCGCCGGATCCTCCCCGCCGACGCGGTAGTAGTAGACGCCGTCCGGCAGCGCGCCCGGATCGAGCTGCACCGTCGAGCCGATCGCGGCGCTCTGCATCGTGCTGTCGAGCACCGAGGCGCACGCGGCGTCGAGGCAGAGGTCGATCGAGACCGTCCCTCCCGCCGTCTCCGGGGCGGGATCGGAGTACGTCGCCGAGATGACCGGCGGCACGTTCACACGGGAGGCGATCGAGGCGACGGCGACCGAGGGCTTCTGCGTGTCGTACGTGAAGCCGGAGAGCGCGGGCGGCGTCGTCGGCCAGGCGCTCGTGTTCCCCGCGGCGTCCTGCGCCTGGACCCGCCAGTAGTACGTGCCGTCCGGGAGTCCGCCTGCGGACGGCGTCACCGTGCCGACGGCGCCGTCGGCGAGTCCGCGCGCCGACGATCCGCTCCACGCCGCCGGGGCACCGCAGGCGCTGTCGCTGCAGAGCTGGACGTTGATGCTGCCGCTGTCGCCGGCGTCGCCGTCGGCGGAGAACTTCCCGGTGAAGGTCGGCGGCGTCTTGAAGAACGTCCCGTCGGCCGGCCCGCTGGAGGCGAGGAGCGCCGGCGGATGCGTGTCGTACGTGAACGCGCGCGGCGTCGTCCACGCGGAGGGGTTGCCCGCCACGTCGGTGCCGCGAATGCGCCAGTAGTACTGCGCCGGCGGCGTGCCCGTCATCCCGACCGCGCCGACGCTGACGGTGTTGGGCGGGCTGCCGCTGACGATCGACGAGCTGCGCCCGTCGACGAGATGCGCGCACGAGCTGTCGGAGCACACCTGGAAGTCGACCTGGCCGCTGTCGGTCGGGTCGCTGTCGATGAACACGGCGCTGAGCGTGCCGCTGTTCACGCGCGCCGAGTCTGCCGGCGAGGCGTAGGTCGGCACCTCGGGAGGAACTGTGTCGATCGTGAAGCTGTGGATCGCGGACGTCGCCGTGTTGCCCGACGTGGAGTCGGTCGCCGTCACCTCCCAGTAGTACCTGCCGTCGGGGAGCCCGCCCGTCGTCCAGCTCCCGTTCGCGCCGCTCGCGAGGCTCGACGTCGTGGACGCCGCCCCGTACAGCGTCGCGCAGTCGGAGGTCGTGCAGAGCTGGAACGTCAGCGTTCCCGGGTTGCCGTCCGGGTCGGAGTACGAGGCCTGGAGCTCCGGCGTCGTGTCGTTCGTCCGGACGCCGTCGCCGGGCGCGACGAGCGACGGCGCGTCGGGGAGCGCCGACGCGGTCGGGTGCACGATCTTCGCCATCCCGTCGCCGGTGAACATCGTCGCGAGCTGGTTCGTCGCGCTCCCGGACGTCATCTGAGTGCTCTCGCGGCGCCAGTACTGCACGTAGAGATGCTGGCCACGCTGGAGGGTGAACCCGTTCACCGTCACGATCTGCTGCGCCGTGAACGTGCCCGAGGCCGTCATGAAGCTCGTCGTGTTCTCGCCGGGGGCCGCGCCCGAGGCGCACGGCGAGGCGGAGCACGTCGGGTCGACGAGCAGCGTCGGGCTCGACCCGATCGCGCTCCCGGAGACCGACACCGCCCACATGCCGACGACGAGGTGCGCGACACCGCCGAGCGGCGGGCTCCCCACCGTGCTCGCGTTCTGCTTCATCTTCGCCTGGAAGGTCCACGAGCCCGTCGGGAACTTCACGCCCCCGTCTCCGCTGACGATCCAGCCGTTGCCGCTCGGCGTCGTCAGCGTGCTGTTGTCGAGCGCCGTCGTCGCCGTCGGCGGCGCCTGGTTCCCCGGCGCGAAGGTCAGGTAGCCGGTCGTGCTCAGCTGGACGCGGTTCTGCGAGACCGGCAGGACCGGGGCGGCGAGCGCGGTCGCGTCGGTGGCGTTGTCGGTGTACGACGACGAGGCGTTGTTCGTCAGCGTCGCAACCCGCGTGTACTGCGTCACCGACGGGAGGGTCCGCTGGCGGTAGAGGTAGACGGTGACGCCGGTCGGGAGGTTGCCGACGGTGATCGACTTCGAGCCGACGGAGACCGAGTTGGACGCGGTGCTCGACGCCGTCTCGCCGTAGGTGGAGTCGCCGATCGTGTACTCGTAGTTGTAGGTCCCGCTCAGCCCGCCGGCCGGGCACAGGATGGCCGTGCACACGGTCGGGGTCGTCGCGGGCTGCGTCGGCGGGCTCGCGCCGGTGAGCTGGTAGCTCCCGGTCACGCTGCCCGACGCGTTCGTCAGGTAGAGCGTCGTCGACGGGTAGCTGCCCGTCCCCGAGGTGCCCGCGGCGGTGCCTGCGGCCTGCCCGAGCGAGAGGACGCCGAGGGCGAGTGCCGCGAGCACGCCGATGTGCCGTCGACGTGGGGTGCGACCGAGGGTGGGAAGCCGCAGGTACATGTGTCGTCGCAAGAGAACGGTGGGTTCATCTGCGATATCGGCTTCCGTCGGATCCCGCTAAAGAGCCCGAAATAGGCAGTGGCGGCCCGGAGGCCGCCACTGCGTCAGCGTTGCTGCTTCCTGTCAACGACGCCTATGGAGAGTAGGTCGCCTCCGTGTAGGTACCGAGGCTCTCCATCGCCGTGTTCGACTTGGCGTTGAACGTCTTGGAGCTCCACGCGGCGCTTGCCCATGCCGCGCTCGCCCAAGCCGCACTCGACCACGCCGCCGAGCTCCACGCTGCCGAGCTCCACGCGGCGTCAGAGGACACGGCGCTCGCCCAGGCAGCCTGGTCGAACGTCGCGTTGCCGCTGTTGCCGTGAACCGTCACGAACGTGTCGAGGTTCTCGTTCGGGTTCGGCGGGTCGAACGGGAGGTTCGCCGCCGAGCCCGCGTCGACCTCGCCCACGCCGGCCGACTGCCAGTCCACGTTCGGCAGGTAGGTCGAGGTGAGCATCAGCGCGCCCTTGACCTGGTCCGGCGTCCAGTTGGGATGCCGGGCGAGGATCTGGGCCGCCGCACCCGCGACGATCGGCGCTGCGAACGACGTGCCCGACATCCACATGTAGCCGGGTGCGAGCACGCGATCCGGCACGGTGTCGGGGATCGTCGATCCCATCGGCACCGGCATGACCATGTACCGGCCCGGAGCCGAGATGTCCGGCTTCGAGAACCCGTCGGCCGTGTAGCCGTACGCCGACCACGGGGCGACCGTGTCATCGAGCGGATCGGACGTCTGGTTCTGATCCAGAGCGCCCACCGTGATGATGAACGGGTCGTTGCCCGGGGCCGCCGACATGTCGACCTGCGTGCCGTTGCCGAAGTTGCCGGCCGCCGCGACGACCACGATGCCCTGGAACCAGAGCTGCTCGACCGCCTGGTCGAGCGGGTCGAAGCGGAAGCTCGTCGGCGTCGCGCCCGCCATCGAGATGTTCACGACCTTGATGCCGTACTTGCTCGCGTGATTGGCGATCCAGCCGCACGCCGCGATGACGTCGCTCTCCATCGACTCGCCGTTCGCGTCGGCGACGCGAAGGCTGACGATCGGAGCGTTCGGCGCCGCGCCCGGGAGATCCGGATTCCCGCCCGCGAGGACGCCGGCGACCATCGTCCCGTGACCCTCGGTGTCCGCACCCGTGCCCTTGTCGGTGCACAGGGAGCAGAAGTCCTCGGTGTCGATGACGCGCGACCCGAAGTCGGCCGCATCGGCCGAGTTCACGCCGCTGTCGATCAGCGCCACCGCCGGCGTCTGCGGACCAGGTCCGAGAATCTCGCCGGTGTTGGGATCGGTCGTGTACAGAAGCGAC